>WLWE01000749.1_pt1 | contig 26965 bp, 27 predicted proteins | sample 6718301 | NCBI WGS metagenome assembly WLWE01 (sample SAMN12718691, study PRJNA515312) | sponge metagenome | isolation source: marine sponge | host: Mycale hentscheli | place: New Zealand: South Island, Marlborough, Capsize Point | collected 2003-05-01 | reverse complement strand
TTCTCATGGTTTGAGAAAAACCGCCGGTTGTGGAAAAACTGTGAGCGGCTAATCGAAAGCTCGTTGGGCATGATGCTACTTGCAAATATTGCGCTGTTGCTTCGGAGATCTTGAACAGGCTCTTAGACACTAATGGGCACCTGCTAAAAATAGTAACTTTTTCGTGAGTGCAAGGAAGCACCGCGCACACAACCGCAGTGTATAGGTGATACCTGAGGATTGGAGCACGGCGCTGACGCCGCAATCGCGGAGAAAGTGCATTTCTAGAGGTGCCCACGAGTTGTTCAGCCGAGCCAGCGCGTCTACAACACCTTGGATCGGACTGTCCCCGAATCTGGAACGGATCAGATAACAAGCAGAGTTGACCTTTACAGGACGCTCTGGGTCTTGCGGTGGCTTGAGAAGTTCGACAAGGCTTTCAAGAGCACCCCAACAGAATGGAAATCTCGTTAATTCAGAAGTTGTCTCATTTAGCAGTTTGGCGGTCGCGTTGACCTCGATGTTATGCAGCGCTGAGTGGCTTAATACGACCAACATCGTCCTTGAGTGCCTCCCGCGCTTGCCACAAGTCAACCGCACGTTGCGCGTTGAGCCGGAATTCCGCGCTGTTCCCGAACAGCCGTGCCAGTCGCAGTGCCATTTCTGGCGACAGCGCACGCCTCTCTAGTAGGAGTTCGTTGACCGATTGACGCGATACCCCGATTGCGGCGGCCAGACCCGAGACACTGAGCCCATAGTCTGGGATGAAATCCTCGCGCAGCATTTCTCCTGGATGAGTTGGCCGGCGCCGAATACCTGTGTTGGTAATGCTCACAATTTAACCAGCGACTCAATGATAGTCGCAGACCTCCACATCGTAGGCCTCTCCATCAACAAATCGAAAGCAGATCCGCCATTGATCATTGATTGAGATTGAATACTGACCCTTCCTATCGTCCTGTAGTGCGTAGAGCCTGTTACCGGGGGGATTACGTAGCATGCGAATTTGATGTACATAGTGTGCAGCTGCTCCTTCGCTTCGAATAGGGCAGATTTCTCGCTAGGCGATGACTGTTGCATTAGACATGGCTCGCTTAGGCGTCGCTAGCCGAACGTCAACCTAAGGCGACTGCGGGCAAAGGGCGAAGAACCTTGATGACACTATGTACTTTGCTGGAGTCATTGAACTTGATCACAACGCCGCAGTAGCGGGTCGCCTTGAGTTTTTTGTTGGGCGTAGCTTCGCTGGAATACGGAATTACGCTACCTTGTCGAAGGTTTCAGAGAGGTTTCTTTTACTCACAGAAAGAACCTCTATTCCTACAAGATGTCCCTCATTATCATAGTCAGCATTGATGCCAGGTTCCATTTCCTCAGTTCTTTCTACAGGAGCGGAACGAATTTCAAAATAGGCGGCATCCGCAGACGGATCGAATTCAAGCTTCATGATGCTTTAACCTTTGGATCGAAAAATGCTGTAACCACCGTAACAGGATGCACGGTTTCATTGTAGATGACCCGAAGAACGCGAAATCCTTTTTCTGGAACTGGCCAGAGTGCATGAACGAGATCTGGATCGTAGCTGTCTGCTTCAGTTGATGACGGATTTTTCAGTGCATCTTGAATCCATACTTCCTTTATACCTCGACGAGCGCATCTCTTGCGTGCATGATCTGAAAGGATGAAATCCATCTTGATCTCAGTACGATGATCTTGATGGCAGTTTATACCGCGCGGCGCTTGTAAAAAGATCCTTGATACGTGTGCGCACGCCTGTTTGATCTAGAGAATAACCTTTTTGTTCCATTATTTGGCGGGTCATTCTACCGATCATTTGTTTCCAGCGATCACTGCGAATTTCATCTCCGAATTCTGCAAGTAATTGCTTCTGAACACCTTCTAACGCTGGGCGTTGAAGGTAAGTTGATGTTTCACGTTTGGGCATTGCCTGATAGAACCGCTGAGCATCACGCTGGGACTGCAAGGCGCAAACCTAGTCATCGGCGTAGCGTATGAGCCGTGCCTGACCGTGGCATCGCGGTTTGACCCCTCGTTCGAACCACAGGTCTAGCGCCTAGTGCCAATACACCTTTGCCCGTATTGGCCAGAGGCTGCCGCCCTGTGGGCTACCCGTCACCGGGTGCGGTATCTGCCCGTCGGTGTCCACGATGCTTGCCTTCAGCCATTGGCCGATGAGGGAGTCAAAGACCTTGTCGTCAATCCGCAGGCTCAACCTCTGTAACAACCCGTCGTGGTCCAGGCTGTCGAAATACCCTTTGATGTCGGCTTCAACGATCTATCCCATCCGTCCATATTGCAGGTTCAATCCCCGGTCACTGACGGCGGCGTCCTTGGCGCCGACTCCCGACCTATACCCATCACTCACCGGCACAAAGTCGGCTTCGTAGAAGGCCCCTCCGATTGTGCCGCCAGCCGATTGCACCGGACCAGCCGGTTCGGTCGCGTTTCGTTGTCAGACGCTAGACCCAGTCCTGGATAGGGGCGATGAGTGCCTGCTCATACGCCACTGCCGTGACCCGACCCTCCCCTCTGGCGGCTTGCTGGTTCAGTGCGTCCCAGCCGCCGAGGAGCAGCTTGGCATCCAGGAGTCGATAGAGGTTCTGAAATCGAGGGTCTTGGCAGGCGTGCGCCTGCTTGGCTATGCCCCACAGAGGGAGGTTGTCCCGCGTTGTTCCAGCCCTACCGTGTCCGGCGCCGGGTGCTTTTGTGGGCGACGTTCTTCCGTCAAGTCCTTCCCCTTGTGGCAGGCTTGCCCCACCTCTGAGGACTATGTTTGATAAGACACTCCTCGGCATTGGCTGGCGCCTACCTGTTCGCTCCGTGTGCCAACATGCCACCCGCGCCCACGCTGTTTCATGGTTCATCACCCCAATGGGTCCTCACCCCAAGGTGTCCTCACGCTGTCCGTTTCATCATGACACCTCGAGCAGGAGCCTTTGGGGCTTCCTGGGTGCCTCAACGTATTTCTTCCTGTATGCCACGGCCTGTGGACTCCGCCGCATCTCCACCCCCTCGCCTTATACGGTGGCGCCTTATACGGTGGCGCCTTATACGGTGGCTTCTGTGTTGCCTTCGGGGTGCGTTAAAACCCTCGGCATCCGCAACTGAATAGGTCGAAGCTGTACCAGCACTTCAGGGAGCGCGACCTCCCCTACGGCCTACAGGATGCTCTGGGTACGCTTACCCCACGTCTTGGTTCACCGTTACCGGCTCCGCAGTGGGAGCAACACGCGATACGGGTGGGTGGCTAACCCTGGCCCGACAGGGACTGGCACCCTGCAAGATACGCCGGGCTTTGCACAGCGCGATTACGCCAAGCTCAGTGGCACCCAACACGAAGCGGCATCTGCGCAATCATGCCGTAGGCAGGCGCAAATAGCCGCGCAGTGTTTAGTGTCCACTGGAACTACTTGTTAGCGCTTTTTTTGTTGAGCAACATACTCATCCAGAAGCTGACGGATCATTTTCTGATACTGCATGTGATGCTTTTTCGCCGTTTCTTTGAAATAAGCAACGCTCTGTGCGCTCAGCGAAATGGTGATTTTGGTTTGCTCGTTTTTCAGCACCAATTCTTTGGGTGACGGAAGAAAATCCGGCACTAACTTCATTTCACCAAGCGGTTCATCAGTGTATTGAATTTGTTTGCTCATAGATCTTCTTACCCTTTCGCCAGTAACCCGCGCCGACTATGCGGATACGGTTTAACCGATAAGTGAACCGAACAGTGAGGATGCCTTCCCCCGACTCATCTAGACCGATGCAGAAGTATCTTTTCTCCTCCTGACTATGCACGGGATCATCGGCTATGAGGCGATTCGGATCGCGAAACGCGTGCTGAGCCTCATAGAAAGAAACACTATGCTTTTGCTGGTTGTCGAGGCTCTTTGTCTCATCCCATTCAAAATTCGTTTCACTCATGGGTTAAGGGTAGCGCAAGTATGGCTATTTCGCCATATCTTTGATTGTGTGGCGCTAACGAGGCTGTAGAAAAACCTCATTTCCAAATTTCTGATCTAATAAAATCAATTATTTACAATAGTAATAAGGAGCGTATACGCCGGTGAGCATCAAGGCGACAAAAGACGCCTGCACATGCGCCTCAAAATGAACACCACCACCGCCGGTGGAGAAGGGGTTGCTTGGATTTTTCGTCTTCGCCATCTATGGCCACTATCCGGGGTCTTATGCCTAACAGCAGTCAGTAGCCGCCATCAGTGGGGCGTAGCACCGCCATCGATAGAATAGATACTGCCATTGATAAAACTGGCTTCATCGCTCAATAAAAACGCCACCAACGCGGCCACTTCCTGCGGCTCGCCATAGCGGCCTAGCGGAATGATGCTCTCGAAGCGCGCGCGGATGGCTTCAGGTTGGTGTTCCGCCCATGCCCGATTCGATGGCGCGCATCATCCTAGTGTGAATGGGCGCCGGGCATACGGCGTTGGTGCGAATACCATGGCGCCCATGCCCCTCGGCGGTGGAGCGGGTCAAGCCTATGACCGCATGTTTACTGGCGTTATAAGCAGGCAGCAAGGGTGAGCCGCGCAGGCCGGCGGTGGAGGCGGTGTTGACGATGGCGCCGCCGCCGCGGGCGCGTAGATGGCTGATGGCATGCTTGATACCCAAGAACACGCCTTTGACGTTAACGGCCATGACTTGTTCATAAACATCCAACGGGTACTCTTCGATGGGTTGGGTCGCGCCTTCAATGCCTGCGTTATTGAAGACGCCATCAATACCACCGAAGTGTCCAGCGGCGGTTTTCATCATGTGCTCGACTTGCGCTTCGCCGGTCACATCCGCCGCATGGATCATGATATCGCCCTCAACATCGTTGAACGCCGCGCTCAGATCCGCGGCGTTCAAATCCACCGCTAGGACTTTTGCCCCTTCGCTGGCGACGCGGGCCACGGTGGCCCGGCCAATGCCGCCGGCGGCGCCCGTTATCACCAATACTTTGCCGTCAAGCCGCTCACTCATACCGCTCACCTCTGCCGTAACCCACCCCTGACAACACCCTCAAAGCGTTCCCTTGCCTAAATCAAGGGCCCCACGCGCCATATTCAACCGCAATACGTCACTCAACCCTTCGGCCACCCGCATTACCCGCGACTCGTTATACAAGACAGCCAGCGGATGATCGGTCTCAAGGGCCGCGCCGCCGCCCAGTTGAATGGCCTCATCCACCACTTCGCTTAGCGTTTCCGTGGCAAACACCTTGGCCGCGATCCCCTCGTTCACCGAGTTCTCGCCGGTGGCGTCCAAGCGCGCCGCGCGGTAGAGCGCGCTGCGCGCCACGTACACTTTGATACGAAGCTCACCATAGCGCAGGCGCACACTCTCTTTGACGCCACCGGCTTGTTCCAGCCGCCGCAAGTGCCCGGTCAAATGAGCGATAACCCAGCGCGCCCGGCCCACCGCTTCGGCGGCCATCATCAAGCGCGTGTTGCCGATCTGGCGCATCGCTTTAGGCATGCCTTCGCCAGGCACGCCGACGATATGGCTGGCCGGCACGCGCACGTTCTCGAATTTGAAGGCGGCATGTTGGGTGCCGTCGATGGAGCCGAACACCCGCTCCTGACTCACCCCCGGCCTATCGGTGTCGATGGCCACGAAGGCACGGCCTTCATCGCCCACCTCCATCAAGGTATTGAGAAAATCGATCTCGGCGCCGCGCGTCACATAGGACTTTTGGCCGCTGATGATGAGCTCATCGCCGTCGCGCTCGGCCCGGGTGTAATGGGGCGCGTCATCGCGCTCGGTAAAACCGAATCCGGCCCGTTTATGCCCTTCCAGCAACGGTGCCAGATAAGCGCTTTTGAGAGGCTCGCCAACGTTGGCCAGCACCCCCGGCCCCGGCCCGAACACGTCGGCCAACCAGCGCGGGTTATGGCTAGCCAGGGCATCGTGCGTCACCACCAGAGCAAGCGTACCGGCCTCGCTACCGCCGTACTCAGCCGGCTGCGTCATGCGAAAAAAACCGGCTGCCTTGGAGGCTTCTATCACCTGCTGCCTAGCGGCTTCGTCATCCAAGCCGCCGCTGGCCGCCCGCTCCTTCAGGGGCAGCAATACCGCGCGGGCAAAATCATGGGCGACCGCTTCTATCTGCTGAAACTCTGGCGGCAAACTCTCGGGCACGGGGCATTCCTAGGCGGCGCTTTGGCCGCTCAGGTGAAAGTCACGGTTATGGCTTCGAGTGTATGTTGTTTAACTCGGCCGCCAGTGCGGCGGATAAGTTGGGTCCACTCCAGGTCGCTCTGCCAAGCGGCCAAACCACGCATCCAGCCCCGGATAGTGAGCCGCCAAGGGCAAAACATTCAAGAGCACCTGCTAAAAATGCACTTTTTCCGCGATTGCGGCGTCAGCGCCGTGCTCCAATCCTCAGGTATGGCCTAGCGGTTCGCCATGCGGATGCCGCGGCGCGGCGGCCCATTCTTCATTGGCTTGAGTTGCCCGCCTTTAGCTTCAGTTGTCCAAGATAGTCCCGCTTGCCGAGTGGTACACCCTGAATGCGCAAGATGTCATACGCCCTGCGGATACAGCGTGGGTCCAAAACCCGGCAGCCGGCTATGCGAAGGAGCAGACGCCGGAGCAGCGGGGCCAGTACGAGTCGGCTGAAGCCGAAGCGTGCCGGGCTATGGCGAGAACCGAATCTCATAGCCCCGTGAGATTGGCGGCGACAAAAGCGAGATGCTAGAAAAAAAGCCGCCACTGACAAGCGGGTCCACCCAACCGTATGCCCCCACCTACATGCTGGCCACGCGCCTATCTCGCGCATCCGCAGACGCCCTCATCGCATCCGAATGTTGTTGCTGACAATCGTTGCCAATCTGCTCTTCAGCAGATCGGATGGCGCAATCATATACATCTCATCCGGTGGCGTCTGAAGAGCCCAGCGCCACACCATTGGATCAATGCCCATGGTCTCGAGGAATACCATCATCTGCGCTGTGTCGTGCTGCGCTTTGCGGTAGGTCGAACGAACAGGCCTGGATTTTCTAGAGGCCAAGGTGACCTGATGCAAACCGACCCACGCTGTTGGATAAACCACGCGCTCGGTGCCACCGGTTAGCGCAAGGGTGCAGGCAGAGAGACAATGCGCACGGTCCGGAACGATGACTTTCAGCTCTCGCCCTCGGAAATGCCGAGCGAGTTCTACAGCCTCATGAACCCATCCGCCGAGTGAGTGAATGATGAAATAGCGTGCTTCCTCGTTGTGCTTTTGGTCCAGCCGTTTGACCATCTCTGCGGTGCCGGTACCAATGTCGCCAACTCCAAGAAGGTACGGGACCCCGGTTTTTGACCGCTCGAACGAGAGTTTCATCGTGCCAACGCTTAGCTCGGGAGCGGCCTCCCCCGTAGGGAGGCTTCGGGGTTCATCGGCTTCAAGATCGGTAACCGGCACCATTCCAGGTTTGTATGGTATGGCACGCGAATCATCGGTCGGGGGCGAAACCGTATGGGGCTCAATCGTTCTGGGGCGCTCGTACTCTGCGACACTATTGGGAGGCGGGTCGAAGTAGCCAGTGACATCGGCAACTCCGCCACCGAAGGTTAAAGCTAGCATGATTCGGAAGAACCATACCAAGATGGTATCCGGTGCCTCTGTCACCCAATTCATAGTCATCGTTTGGCAACGGTCCTACTTCGAGGGGTCAACCTCATCTTCGGCGCCATCAGGATTTTCCGAGTCTCGGATGAGTGCTCGCTTTAACTCAATGCGGTGGAGGGCATCCAAGGCTGCTTCCATGTCCCGTAGAGTCATGCTGCTATCGCTGGGCAGAGGGTCTTCGTGACTTCTGATCGCACCCATCACGGCCCAAAGGATCAGGACGATGACGGCTGGCAATAAGTCGATGCTTACAGCCCCAGCCCACGATGGAATGAATGAATCCCAGTACACCAGGACCGCTTCAGCGGTTGAAATCGGCGTGAATCGCGGTGCGAGCACAGCCGGAGCTTCCAACACTTGGTCAGCGGCGGTGGTCAGTGCAGCAGATTGGCTTGTGATTGCAAGTCGTACGTTTTCAACGACCATGGATTGAGCCGCCCGGACAGACGCAGAGCGGGCGTCTGGTGCAGGTGGAACGAATGCTCGGCCCAAATCCAATGCCACACGTTTGACCGCCGGGGCTACCGAGGTTTGCTTCAGTTCAGCGATGAGGCCAGCGATCTGAACCGACTCTTCCGCAAACTCGATGGACCGTTTGGCTACGGCTCCCTGACCGGCAACCAGTTCGCGCATACGTTTCAGGTGCTGACCCGCTTGGGTGTACAAACTCTCGACTGCTGCTCGACTGTCAACGATTTGCTTCTCGATGCTCTCCAATTCGCCTGCCATCTGCCCGAGTGCCTGTACCACCGTTCCAGATCCACTGGTACCAGTGAGCGCACCTTCGGTACGCTCCTTCTTCGCAAGCTCACCGAATCGTTTCGCTGCGATGCGAATATCAGGCAGCAGGCCCTGTGCGGCGAGCGCATTCTCCTGGGTTTGTTCGAGCGCCGCCTGGTATTTTTCAACCGTAACGGCAAGATGTTGTTCGACGGCGGCGGATCCGGCGAGCGCTGCAGCATTGAGCCAAGACGACATCGCCACGATTGCGGCAGATCCGATGAACATGGCTGCGACCATCTTCAGCTTGGAATCGCCGGTCTTGAGGAGTGGCAGAAACTTCAGGATGTAGGACCAAAACACATAAATCGCGACCGACACAGCCGAGCTGTAGGCGAAGGCAGCGAAGTTCGAGAACGCACTGGAACCATCGAGGAGGCTCTTGACGCCGATGTAGGTGTAAATTCCGCTGGCGAGCGCCAGGATGCCAAGCGCGGCGCTGGTTGCGGGCTCCAGAGCCCGAATGCCTTCTCGCAGTTCTCTCGCCATGCGGGGTGTCCTGTCACGTAGGATGAGGAAAACACTACGCCATGCGCGGCCCTGGTGATAGCACCACTAGGTCTGATACGGCCCAACATATACTCATGAGGCAAGAGGTCTTCTCCCCACTAAACCTCTGAACCAACGAAGCTATACGGACGCCAGAGGTCGCCTTGATGGGATACGCCAGCACGGAATTGCCCATGACTTGGGCTACTTGGTAGCAGAAGGTCTTCCGCCACCGGCGCGTTGCGGATGCACCGCCAATGTCATGTAACCCGCCAATATCATGTAACCCGATGATCCCGCCAGCTTCTCTTCACCTGGCGCAATACGCCCATGAGCAACTGAACGCGGCACTCTTTTAAGTCTGTCGATACGCTCCGAGAGAGTATGTTGTCGTAGCAGAAAGCGGAAGCCAGGACCATTTACACTGCGGACGCAGTGGCGATGAGTCCGATGGCTATCTCACCGGCGTGCAGTGCTTCTAAGCGTAGTGAAATGAGTGGGGCGATAAAGCCCGTAGTAATGCCGTAGATGGCGGCCACCGCGATGCCGGCACACAGCAGCGTACGTGATGCTGAGCGGTTCGCCATACCGATGCCGCGGCGGCCCCATTCTTATTGACTCGAGTTGTCCGCCTTTAGCTTCAGTTGTCCAAGATAGTCCCGCTTGCCGAGTGGTACACCCTGAATGCGCAAGATGTCGTACGCCGTGGTGGCGTGAAAATGAAAATTAGGCAAGGAGAAAGAGGCGAGAAAGTCTTCGGCGATGAAGGGCATCGAGCGTTGACCGAGCTTGAACACCACATCCTTACCGGCAAAACCCTCAACTCTTTGCCGGGTAAACTCATCCAAGCCAGTGCGCGCTTGTCTCACCAACTCTTGCAGGCCGGCATAATCGCGTTCCATCTTAGGCGGCGGCGAGAATTCGCCTGCTTGCACACCTTTAAGAGCACCTAGGGAGTGATGCCATAGGGATACGATCTGGAAGTGAAATGGCAGCATGTCATCGTGTAGCCGTGTCGATACTACATCCGCTAAAGCGATGTCATTTTCTGCACAAAAGCTGCGTCCTTTTTCGAGGACACCTTCCATCGCACCCAAGGTGATCTGAAACGGGGATACGGTGAAGTCGTAAAGAGAGATGGCCATGAGTATTGCATCCTAAAAGTTAACGAAGAGTCTGCGGGCTATCCAGAACTGGAGTACCCGGTGGAGGCTCGCCTTGGGTGGGGAACCCGGCTAGATAACTTACAGCATAGCTTATTAGAAGCTGCAGTGGCCGGGGTAAGAGGATTTGAACCTCCGGCCCCCTGCTTCCGAAGGGAACCTATCTCTCCGACCGCCAGCGACTCTTCGTACACGAAATATTGGGTCGATCTAAACGCAGCGGCCGCCGCACTACGATCTGGATACGCAGAAAAGTCGTCACGCGTCACTGGCTACACGTTGCTTCGCAGGCCCCTTGGTGGCCGGCGCAGTCGAGGCCGCAATAGCTTTACGCTGCGAAGCGCTTCGTGTCGATGCCGAGTGGGTGCCACATCGGCTAGTCGCGCTCGCCATGACGAGCGTGGGCGATTTCTTCACGCTGCTACCGGACGGTAACCTGGTCCTTAATGCTGAGCTCGCGGACCCCGAGAGGGGCGCGGCCATGAAGAAGCTCGAAGTTACCGAGTTGCCGGATAGCGGTCGCCGCATCCGAATTGAGCTGTTCGACAAGATCAAAGCGCTTGATCTGATCGGCCGGCATGTTGGCATGGAACACCGCCAAGAAACGCAAGACGATGGCCTAGGTCTAGACGATCGAATCCAGGAAGCCAGGATTCGATCGGTTGCCGGTCGAAGCCCGAGCGGCCCTTGACAGGCTTCCGGGTGGCGACGTTCGCCCATCGCGATGCCGTCAAGCTTGTAGCGCGTCTAAAGAGGAGCAAGGCGAGGCCCACAAGCACCAAGAGTGCCGTTATCGGCGACGGCGCGATGGCGAAACCCGCAACCTTGCCTTCGACTCTCGTCACTCCAAAGGCGACGCCGGAACCAAGTGATTCGGTGAATCGATTTGGTTCAATGAACGCGGGCGTCTGAAACCCACGGCCGATGTGCCGCCGGCCGGGTACGAGCAGGCATACTATGAGCAACTGGACGAGTCAGCCAGAGTAGCCTGACTCGCACAAGACGGTCTTCGGAGATCCTGGGGCGATTCGCGTCGCTTGGGCTGAGTAGATTTGGCAAGTCATGGCTAGCACCGATCTCGTCCGCGCCAGCCGCGACGGCGATCAGTATCACTACCTGTGGGCTGCGCGCCGCTGTCTTTCATTGCTCGACCCCCGGTCGGCGCTCGTCGCTGTAGCGATCGAGGGCGCATCGCGATCGGAGGCATCAGGCGGTGAATACCTTGAAGCGGGAGAGGAGTTGATTGACGTCGCCGAGTACTACGGCAATGAGAATATCTCGCAGGCTGACCGAATCGCATATATCCAGCTCAAGCATTCCACCTATCGGACGTCCGAGGCGTGGACGCCAAGCGGCGTTCAAAGGACTCTGCGGGGGTTCTCTGACCGGTATCGTGAACTTCTCACGCACTTCGACAAGACGCGCATACAAAGCAAAGTCACATTCTGCTTTGTCTCAAACCGCCCTATTCGGCCGCAGCTTCTTGAAGCTATCGCTGATGCAGCCAATGGCAGAACTCCTCGCCACGCCAATACTCTCACCAAACTGGAGGCATTTACGAGCCTGAGCGGCCAGGAGTTGTCTGACTTTTGCAGCTTGCTACGCCTAGAAGGCAATGAGGACGGCTACTGGGAACAGCGCAATATCCTTTCACAGAACGTGAGTGGGTATCTCCCGGGCCTCGATGTCGATGCACCGGTGCAACTGAAGGAACTGGTTACCAGGAAGGCCCTCTCTGAAAGCGCCGAAAACCCCGCTATCAGAAGACTCGATGTTCTCCGTGCCTTGAGAGTCGATGAACATGACCTCTTCCCGGCTCCGTGCGCAATCCGAAGCGTCCCCGATTCGGTGGCGAGAGAGCAGGAGCCTGAATTTGCCTCCGCAATCATTGGCGCCGCGCATCGCCCGGTACTGGTTCATGCTGCCGGTGGTGTCGGCAAATCAGTCGTAGCCACGCGCATAGGCCTTGGCCTCCCAGAGGGATCGGTCTGTGTCTTCTATGATTGTTTCGGTAATGGACAGTACCGGAATGTGAGCGGATTTCGTCATCGCCACAAGGATGCGATCCCGCAGATCGCAAACGAATTGGCTGGCCAAGGCCTGTGCCATCCGCTCATCCCGACGCCTAACGCCGATCCGTCTGCGTATCTGCGGGCTCTTCTTCATCGGCTCCAGCAGAGCGTCACGACGCTCACGGCCGAGCACCCAAACGCGATCCTCTGCATCGTCGTCGATGCTGCCGACAACGCCCAGATGGCTGCTGAAGAGATAGGCGAGAGAAGGTCCTTCGTCCGTGATTTGCTCCGTGAGCCGCTGCCCGAAGGCGTTCGGCTCGTCGCATTATGTCGGTCGCATCGACTGGAAAAGCTCGACCCGCCCCCCCATGCACAGCCTCTTGAGTTGCTGTCGTTCAACCGCGCCGAAACCGCTGCATTTCTGCGGAGTTCGTACCCAGATGCCACCGAGCACGATGTGGACGAGTTCCACAGGCTCAGCTCACAGAACCCTCGCGTCCAGGCCCTGGCCATGTCCGGGGGAAATCCGCTGGACGAGATTCTACGCAAGCTCGGACCTAACCCGACCACCGTCGAGGACACGATCGGTGCTCTCTTGGATCAGGCTATCGCAAGGTTGCGCGACGCTGCCGGCTCGATCGAAGGAGCCCAGATAGACAGGATTTGCGCAGGGCTAGCGGCTCTCCGACCTCTCATCCCAATACCCGTTCTCGCATCCATGTCCGGCGTAACAGAGACAGCGATCAGGAGTTTCGCGTTTGATATCGGCCGCCCTCTGATCGTGACGGACGGGACGATCCAGTTCTTCGACGAACCCGCCGAGACGTGGTTTAGAGAACGCTTCAAGCCGAAACCCACCGAACTGTCGGTCTTTGTCGGTAGCTTAATGCCACTCGCTTCAGACAGCCCCTACGTCGCCGCTATGCTCCCGCAGCTCATGCTGGAGGCAGGGCAGTATTCTGAATTGGTTGCTCTCGCCCTCTCGTCCGATGGCTTGCCCGAGAACAGCCCGCTTGAGCGCCGAGATGTGGAACTGCAGAGGCTGCAGTTCGCCCTGAAAGCGAGCCTCCGCTCAAAACACTACCTCGACACTACGAAGCTCGCCATGAAGGCTACTGGTGAGACAGCCGGCGATGACCGCCAACGGACGTTGCTTCAGCAGAATACCGACCTCGCCGCAGTGTTCCTCGAACCGGACGGCATCCAGGACGTCGTCTCTCGCAAGACATTCGGATCGGGCTGGAGAGGATCTCACCACGCCTATGAGGCCGGGCTCATGTCCGGGAAGGCGGACTTTGCAGGCGATGCCCGCAGCAGGTTGAGGATGGCCTATCAGTGGCTCCGAAACTGGGGTCGCCTCCCTGTGGAGGAGCGGCGGACTGAGGAGGTCTCCGTTGAAGACATCGCCGAGATCGCGATGGCCGACCTCAACATCCACGGCGCTGACAGTGCGGCTCACAGCATACGGACATGGCGGCCGCGAAGCATATCGTTTCGAGCAGGCACCATTTTCGCCAGACGACTTGTGGACCACGGTCGATATCGGGACCTGGAGGACCTCTCCCTCGCTGCGGGCAACGACGTGTGCCTCTTGCTCGCGATCACACACGAGATGCGAGCTGTTCATCGCAATCCACCAAAAGAGGCCATCGAGCGAGCCCTGCGCCTGGCTCTCGATCGACGCGTAAGGCTCAAAGACCCGAGCTCGTGGGATTATGATGAGACCGTTCTGGACGCGGTCGTCACGCTGGTCGAGGCGGCCCTCTCAGCGGGGTGTCACACCACAGCGGACTTGGTCTCCATCCTGGACAAGCAACTGCCGGAGGAACCGAGATGGGGTCTTGCCTCCCGCCATGGAAAGGCGCGGTTCGTTCTGGTTCGGGCTTACACATTTCGTGCCGCCCTCGCGAACCAGGCCATTGAACTCGGTGATCTCGCTCACTCTGAATTGAAGGAGCAGATCCAAAAGGACCCGAAGGGCCATGCCTCCCGGGAGGTAAGCGAATTCAAGCAAGTTATCGGGTCGCTTCTGCCGTGGCACCGCCTTTGGGCCGAGGTGGCTCTTGGCCGGGTATCAGCCGAAACTCTGTTGAACACGGTCGAGCGAACACGGACTGAGGCGCGCAAGGCGCAGGACATCTGGTACCGCGACGAGTTCCACACATCAGACGAGATAGCGCACCTGTGGCTTGACGTCCTCGTCGCGGTCGGCGTCACCGCTCCCGAGGCGGGTGGCGCGTTTGGTCAGTGGGTAACATCGCTCGATAGACCGCTTTTTACGACCACGTTCACTCATCTCGCGCGACTGACGGCTCGCACTGCCGGGCTCGAAGAGCAGGCGCTGGAATATGCCAGCCGCGCATTCCAACTCGTCAGAGACGAGCGAGACCATGCCGATGCGAAGGCCGAGGCTTACATCGGTCTCTCCCGAGCCGTACTTACACTCAGCAGGGCCGAAGCGGAGGCCTATTTCGACGCGGCTGTGGAAGTCGCGAGCAAGATCGGCGACGAGGTGATCGATCGGTGGGGCGCGATGCTCGACCTCGCCGACCGTGCCGCAACGCCCGAGGTTCGCCATCCGGAGATCGCCTACCGGTTCGCACGCTGCAGCGAATTGATCTACGACTATATGGCCAGAGACAAGTACTTCGACTGGGAAGCCACAGTTGCAGCCATCGCAGGCCTCTGCCCGTCGTCCGCAATCGCAATTCTAAGCCGTTGGCGCGACCGCGATTTTGGACGGTCAACTCGAATCCTGCCGGTCGCGATCCACTCGCTCAGGGAGCGTGGTGATCTTCACCCGAGAACCGCCCTTGGGCTGATTCCGTTCCGGGCCGATTGGGATCTGTCTGTCTGTCTCGACGCCGCTTTGGCCGCGTGTCCTGCGATGACCGAAAAGCAGGGAGTTCTTGACCTCTTTGCACGCTACGCGACACTGAAAGAGCGAGGTACGACAGAGTGGCGATCGATCAAGCGCGTGTGCGCATCCCATGGGTTAGCATTGCCAAACATTGACGACTTCATCCGCATCGCAGAGCGTCGAGAACAATCAACACGCTCAACAGACAGCCATCAACTCTCCACTTCGCCGCAGAAGGATCACGCCGAGAATTCGCGAGATTGGGACGCCATATTCAACGGCATCGATCTGACGGCGTCCGCCGACGTGGCTTGTTCTTACGACCGGTTCCAGAGCTACGGCCCGCCCTACTATCATGAGGAGTTCTTTCGCGAGATTTGCCTGCGCGTCCCAACCGGGAAAGAGGCCAGGTCCACAGAGGCCGTTGGCAGCGTCACCAGCTTCGATCTATACCACTATCGCAATTTCTTTGAACAGCTTCCCGAATCATGGAAGCACCGGCTTTCCACCAAGCCGGCACTGGCGCGTCTCGTCAGGACCGTGGTCGGTCGATTTTGCATGGAGATCACAAAGAGCCGCTATTATCAGCGGTCCCCTTTGGAATTGGCCTGTGAAGCATCGGGGCTTACAGAGTCGGAGCTGATCGAGACGGCTCTGGCAGCTATCGGCGAGACAACACAGATCGTCGGTGCCAGTTGCTTGTTTACACTTGTCGGCCTTCTGGCTACGAAGCTGACCGACGCTGAAGCGCGCGATGCGCTTTCCTTCACCCTCGACCTCTTGGAGGACTCCCTGGATCAGAGCGATGGGGACGGCCCATGGTCAGCGACGCTAGCACCACCCGACGACATTGAAGAAGCCGTTGCCGGATACCTTTGGGCGGCGCTCGCCGCGCCTCAGGCTAGCTATCGCTGGGAAGCGGCACATTCGGTGCGCGGCATGTGTGCCCTGGGACAGGCGGGTGTACTGGGTCACCTTATGCGGAAGTTCGCGAATGATGAGAGCGGGCCGTTCGCCGATGCGCGCCTGCATTTCTATGCGCTGCATGCAAGGCAGTGGCTTCTGATAGGCCTTGCCCGAGCGTCGAAGGAAAGCCCGGAACAGATCGTTCCTCACAGCGAGCATCTCTCCCGGATCGCGCTCGGCGGAACGGAGCACGTTCTTATACGAGAATTTGCAGCGCGCGCCCTACTGGCACTGATAGACAGTGGCCACTTCGCGGCATCCGCCGATGAAAGGAAGCAGCTCTGCGAAGTGAATCGGTCATCGCTTCCTGTCGTCCAGTCAAAGAGCTACGAGCGGGTGCATCGCCGTCCGACTGGTTCGTCCGACGACACCCACGATGATCGCTTCTACTTCGGCATTGACATGGGGCCATATTGGTTCGAGCCGTTGGGTAGGTGCTTTGGGGTTTCGCAAGGCGATATCGAGCGTCTAGCCAGAGATGTGATTCGGGTGGACTGGGAATTTGCGGGACCTGGCCGCTGGGATGACGATCAGCGCGCTCGCACGGGAGTATTTCGGGATAGAGAGGCGCACCACTCTCACGGTTCGTATCCGCCCACTGACAATCTCCACTTCTATCTGTCCTACCACGCGATGATGGTGGTGGCCGGGCACCTGCTAGCGACGCTTCCGCTGCATCAGGATCCAGAGTACCCATGGGGTGAATTCGAAGATTGGCTTTCTCGCCACGATCTCTCGCGAGCCGACAGCGATTGGTTGGCCGACCGTCGCGATCCAACTCCCTTTGAATGGCCAGATTGGAAAGACGAGACGTCGGCCGACGGCTGGCGCTGGTCCCTAGCCAGCGACGACTTCGACAAAGTGCTCTTCGGTTCTGGCGGCGAGCTCACCGTATGGGGCAACTGGACCGCGATGTCCGGGCAGCGCCAGGAGACCGTTCATATCGCTAGCGCCTTGGTTTCTACCGAGCGCTCGCATGCATTGCTGCGAGCGCTTCAGACCGCCACCAATCCTCACGATTATCGTATCCCTGACGCGGGCGATGATTGCGAGATCGACCAAGGGGAATTCCGACTCAAGGGATGGGTCGTGCAGCAGACGCACGATTCCGGCATTGACAAACAGGACCCATGGGCGGGCGACATCCGCTTCCCCCCCATTGGGCCGGCCAAGTTCGTCGAGGAGTTGATGGGACTCAGTTCAGATGCCGAGCGGCGTGTTTGGAGCGCCGTGATCGAGGATCGGACCGAACCGGTTCTCTGGTCCCGTGTGTGGGGACACTTTCGAGATAGGGAGGACGAGGATGAGCGGGAGAGCGGTCAGCGTTTCGAAGCCTCAATCTCCTTCGTTCGCCAGCTTCTGAGCGCTTCCGGTACTGACCTCGTGCTAGAGGTCGAAGTGGAGCGCCGGCAGCGATACTCTCGGTATTCCCACCGCGAAGATGAGGGGCTCGGGTACGTACCCCCCTGTACGAAACTATTTTTGATTCGAGGTGACGGCAGTGTCCTTACAGTCTAAGGCTGTTCTGGATCTCGGAAAGAAGCTCGTCGATGAACTCGGGCTTGATAAAGGCGTCGATACGCTCGGTCGCTGGATGGCTCATTACATCGCCGAACTCATTCTGGATGCCGAGAGCGCGGCACCCGAGGACAAGGCGTCGAAGCAGGCGCGCTGCGCGTCCACGATCCTTGACCTTTGGCAACATCGCGCCGAGCTCCCAAATGGCGCGCGCCCGTTCGAGGACGTCGAACCGATACTCCGCGCACTTGAGCGCCTCGATCCCTGCGATGAGACACCGCGGTACTTTCGACAACCAAGGGTGATGGCCGCTGATGCGGGACCCGACACAGAGGTTGAACAATGGCTCAAGATAGCCGACGGAATCGATTCAACAGCGAGGCAATTGATCCGTCATTGCCTCGCGTGCGCTGCTCAAACGGCGCAGGCGAAGACTGCAGAATGGGTTTCGCTCGCCGAGGCCGCTGGTCTCGATGACGACATGGATGTTAGAGCATCGCGCATCCTGCTCTTGGACGCGAAGCGCTCTGGCGACGAAGTCCCTGATGATGCGGAGCGGAAGGGGATTGAAGAGCGACTTAGGCGCCTGGAGGCTTTTCAAGAAGTAGCTGAGGCGCTAGCCGCAGATCTCCGGAGTCAACTCACGCTATGAGGGGGCTTCTCTATGTCGTCCGGGTGCGCCGCCGCCGTTGCGGACGAGGATACGGATGAGTAGGGCCTGCTACTTGTGACTCAGCCGCACCAAATTTACGACGAATTTTGCGAATTCGTCGCAAGCCTCACTATCCGCCTTCTTGACTTGTTGAACAGCTGTTCGAGCTTTCCGGCTTTGGGTCGTCGCTTGTCAATGCACGCCGGCGTCTGCGCATTGGTGCTCTCCACAATAAGGCGGTCGTTAGGCCAAGCACAGAGCCTGCCATGAAGCCGACGACCATGAGTGCGCCAATCCCCGCGCCGGTCTCCACTCGTGCCCACGTCGCTGTTGCCAGCCCAAGGAGTGCCCCAATACTGGCCCCGGCGAATGCAGCCGTCGCGGAAGGGCCCAGCTGCGACGCTAAGTCTCTGAGTGGCATGCTGTTAGTTCTCTGCTACCAGCAGTTGCAGGGCTTTTGCTCCGTAATTTTCGGCCCATCGCTTTATTGCCTTACGCAAATGCTCAAGCGACCAACCACCGCCACGTCTCCACGCGGGGCCATTAACAATGTCTGCTTCCCAATGTTGAAACATTTCTTTTGCGTCGGTCGCGCTCGTCACATCGGAGAGGTCAGCGACCAGTACGAGGACGTCATCGTCGCCTTTGCCCTTGCCAGGAGACCACGCCAGGAGATACGGGCCTTGGCCTCCAATCTCCAGACCCGCAGCAACGGCTTGCGCGAGCGATAGCTTTGCTGCTCCGAGGCCATAGTGCTCCACCGCGATCTTGCAGGCTGCCTTACGTGAGCCTCGGTTTGCCTCGGAAGCGAGAGTCTTTGATTCAGTTGGCCATATCGTGACCATCTGCTGGCGAAAGGGAATTTCGTCTCCGACGACCGACGCATGTCTCAATGTGCTTACATAGGCTTCGCACATCAGCATATGTCGGTCGAAGTCATGCGATGTAGCTCTTGTCGGGAAGACCACTATCCCATACGCCGGAAATTGTTCCGGAGGGAATTGCTTTGGCCCCGCAAACAAGCGTGATGCCGCCATAATTGGGGGCGGGGTCTTCGGCGCACTGCCACCGGGACGGGTTTGCATAGGATTCTTGCCCACCGAGGGGAAGTACGGAAAATAGCCTGATTTGAGATTCTGTGATGCCGTCCAAACAGAGTAAGTACTCCGAAACTCGTAGTAGCTTTCTGCTACTTCCTTGAAGTAGGGGTCCTTCGCCGACTGCTCCTTCACAACCTCGCGCCAAGCATTCTCGAAAGTTGCTAGTTGATCATCACGCCAGCGTTGAATCTTGACACCATGTTCGCTCTGCATGGTCTTCATAGCTATTGCGTTCTTGGCCTCACTCTCTTTCTTGGCCTCACTCTCTGAATAAGTATGTATTAGGATCTCGGCCAGCGCGATTCGGACAACGGCCTTGTAGGTGGTAGGAAGCGCGTCGAATTTGGCCTTGTTCATCAGCAACTCGGAGCATGACGTTTGTTGGTGCCACCCTGGGAAGTAGTTGTTTTTCGCGATCTGATGGAAGCCGTAGTCGATATCCGTTGAAGGCATCGAGATCTCGGTCGCTTGGATCGTCTCCCTTTCCAGAGCCGGATAAATGTCAGCACCCGCCAGCAGCTGCGTGGACACACCAAGTTTCTTCATGACCTGCGCACCGAGGCCGAAGAATCTCATTTTGAAGCCCGTAAGATCGGCCAGTTCCTCGACCGGTTCCTTGAACCAGCCTGATGTCTCTGAGCCCACACAGAAGCTATTCTGAGCCGTTAGCCCGAACTTGTTGTAGAGCTTCTCGCGCAGCGCATCGCCTCCGCCAAATTGCTTCTAAGCCATGAACTCGCCAAGACTCGGCCCAAACGGTACAGAGGTAAAAAACGATACGGCTGGGTGCTTTCCAGCATGGTAGCCCGGCGTGGTCCAACACGACTCGATTGAACCTTTGGATACTGCATCGAAGCATTCCAGCGGAGAAACGAGCGCTCCAGGCTCGTAGTTTGTGATTACAAATCGGTTCTCTGTAAGGTCCGCGACGTTCTTGATGAAACGTACAGCAGATGTGCCGAGGTGCGGCACAGTTGATCCCCACGCGTTCTGCATCTTCCACGTCACACGCTTGGCGGCTTGGTTTTCGCTCGCGAACGACACGAGGCACAAACAAAGCAGCGCGCGAAGGCACTGTTGCTTTTGTCTCGGGCTCACGGTCTGGCCACTGTTGGTTATGGTCAAGGTTCCTATCATCTCAGGCGCTCCCCGTTGATCTGCTGCGGTGACTCAAGTCGGCTTGCGTCAGTGACTTAGATCCCTCCTTCCTATCACATTTCGGTTTTACGCGCGAGACACTGCGGATGCGGTTGGAATCAATAGGGTGCGCTCGAAGCGAGTGTTGTGGATGCGGTGGATTCCGATGCCTAGCGTGGCAGATGCGGCTATGGGGGAGTTGACCGGCGGATGGGTGGGTGTGGAGTCTGCGCTTAACAAGCCATGAAGCCGAGAAACGACACGGTGCGTGCCCGAAAACTCGGTTAGCAAATTGTCTTTGATTATGTCGAGGTCGGATCGTCCAACGCGTTTGCAGAGGCACAGGCTGCGTAAGGTTCGCCGAATGGCAAGATGTCGCGCATCATTCCTCCTGAAATTCCACCTGAAGGGGCGGGAAGAAGGACCAATGGTGACGTAACTTACTGAAATAATTGGCCGGGGTAAGAGGATCTGAACCTCCGCCCGCTGCCTCCCGAAGACAGTCAAGGGAAGCGTTTCCAGATGTTTTCAATGACTTACGGGGACAACTGAAGGCATTTCGCGCCCTGACGACCGGATAGCGTCGCTATAACCGCCGCTAAGTTCCAGGCGATAGCAGGGCCGTCAGCGGGTCAAGGCGACTCTGCCGTGTGATGCTCTCCATGTGGAAGGGGTGAGATCGCGAGCATCTGATGATTGAAAGTCAGGTTGAGAGAATTGTCCTAAGTATGAAAGATAAAAGGTCATGCGATACTCAGCGTTCTACATAAGGTTCAATTGGGTCCAAGATAAGTCCTTGTTTTTCCAAACGCACAACCGGCTTCGTAGAAGCGCTCCATTCCTGCTCATGCAACCGATTTGAGCCGGCATCTCCGGCTGGTCTGCAACTAAAGAGTGTTAGCCTAGCGTCGTCCGGGGCGTCGTGTTAGTCCAATGATCACTCGCATCAGAAACAGCACAAATCTATGTATCTTGGTCCGTGAGCAGTGACTCGCTAGCGACTGCGTCAACCCAACCGAGCATTACGAGATTTCGAATGGCGTCCGCGACCGCATGCTTCTTCTCGTCTGTGTTCCAGGCCTTTTTCCACTTGAGTATGTAGTCAAAAACGTCCTGTTCCGCTACTGAATTACCGGACCGGTCCTGCTTCAATCGCCGACACGCATAGAGGACCGTGATTACATTCTCAGCCTGTTCAGTACTCTTAATGCGGCTAAAGAGATCCACAGCTTTGTCTATTCGGCGTTCGTGTTGCTTTATGTCTGTGAGGAACTTGTTTCGATCCTTTTCGTACTGCGGTGCAATACGAAGTGTGATCATGCGACCGAGGGTTTCCTCGGTTAACCAATTCTGATTCGCAAATGTGCTCAGTGCCCGTTTAGCATCTTCGGAGAACGGTCCGTAGTGCCCTTTATTGAACGTAAAACCAGTTGGTATTCCCATTTCCGTTACGACATAGGCGAGCTTTTGGTAGATGGTTCTACCAACGGGATTCGCGTAGGGCTGCGCTTCAAGACGCCTGAGCACTTCCAATAGAGCGACCAAGTTTACGTTGAATTGGCTCGCTCGCGTCCCTTTGTCGTCTAGACTCAATTGGGAAGGCGCGTTAAGAAATGCTTCGGTCATGTGCGCTTTTGGCGTCCCGTACGGCGCATAAAGTTCTATGTCAAGTCCAAGGTGGGCGAGTTTACGATAGATCAATGGCCCTACATCGGACCACTCGAGTCCACCGTTGCCACAGCCTAGGGGAGGGAGCGCTACGCTTGTGATTTCCCACTCATTGACATGTTCGGCCAAGAAATCGAGTCCTGCCGAAATATCGCACTGGCGGGAAGCAGACCGCCAGTGACCTTTGGTCGGGAAGTTGATGATGTGCGTACCGGAAAGGTCTTTGTAGAGGTATGGTTCTCCAAGCCGGACGCGCCCTTGGGCGCAACGGTGCTTGTAGTCCACGAACATCTGCGGGTACCGTTTCTTGAACTCGGACGCCACACCTTTTCCCATCACACCAACTGTGTTTATGGTGTTTACCAGAGCGAATGCTTTGCTTTCGAAGATGTCGCCGATTAGAGCCTTAAACATGCTTATGAGATCCCGTCAATAGAAGAACAAGTCACTATCGATATCGATTGGTAGAGCAAAGCCTTGACCTGATAGGGCGTTCGAAGTCGCCGCATCTACGACGTACGCACCATTTACGTAACTGAAGGCTACGCCATTGGGAACCAGAACTTCGGCACATTTCTGAGCCCTGTGCCGCCAGTATGCGATCCGATCATCCGGATGTGTCCAATTACGAGCGAAGATCGCGTTCCACGGTAGCAGGTCCCATTGAGTCGGGCTTAGAAAGCGGACGTAGTCACTCGCCGCATTCTGGTCCGTAATCACTGTGCCGTTTACGCTCAACACTTGAGTGGAGACGCGAAGTACGCAGAGAACTGATGCCTCTGTCTTGCGTTTGAACAGCATTGGGTTGCGGGCATGGAAGTACAGGTTCGCGTACTGGTGTAGTTTGAGGCCCCCAGGAACCTGTTTCTTGTCTCGCTTGTCCTGAACCGGCTGTAAAGCGACCGACCGGTGGGCAACCCTCGACGCTCGGTAATACGACAAGATGCCATGAATCATGACGGAGGGTACGTTGACCAGCGGCATGATGCAGTGCAATTCGGTTACGCGTGGGTCCATTGGGGAGATAGCGTCGTGGAACGTCTTCACTCGCTGCAAGTCACTGAATGATAACGTGAAGTAGTCGAACCTTCGCAGGCGATCCGTGCGCCTGCATCGCGCAGCCCGTAGGACATCGGCCACGTTCCCGGAGACGCGTGGTTGGCCATGATGTCTCGAAAACGTTCGTCTGTGACACGCACCGGCTACGCCACCGGGATCCAGCATCAAGACTTGGGTTCCGCGTCACGAAATCCGTCTCAAAATCATTGGTCCTATTTATTATCAAGGTAACGGGTTTCGAGACAGAAGGCGACGCCTATGCTGATTGGATACGGTCGCGTGAACCGAGACGATCAAGACCTCTCATTGCAGCGCGATGCGCTCGCTGCGGCGGGCTGCGACAAAGTCTACGAAGACCAGATGTCGAGGGCAAAGTCCGAGCGGCCGGGATTGGCTCGGGCGCTGGAAGTGTTGCGTGCGGGAGACACGTTCGTGGTTTGGCGTTTGGACCGCGCCTCACGAAGCATTCGAGATCTCATCGAGCTGTCGCAGCGGCTAAGGGACGCTGAGGTCGGGCTGCGAAGCCTCCAAGAGCCGATCGACACTAGCACGAGTGCCGGAGAGCTGTTCTTCCACATGATGGCCGTGCTCGCTCAGCTTGAGAGACGCCTCGTTCAAGTCCTGCCGGGCCGCCCCCATTTCGGCTGTCGATTGGGTTGAGCAAGGGCAAGAAAGCTCGACATCGCAAGTCAGGATACGCCGGGTGACGCGAATACGGACTATCGAAGATTATCGAGGCCGAAAATTATCGAGGCCGAAAGTTATAGAGACATAAGGCTCACCCGACCCCGAGCGCCTTGAACGCGGCGTCGCGCGGGTCGGCATAGAAACCGGTTTGGAACTTGGCGAACAGCTCGCCCGGAACCGCCGGGATGTCGCCGACGCTGGCCATCGGCAATAAGATCCGCTTGGCCCCGGCATCGAAGGCGACTTGCAGCGACTCAGCCAGATTCTGGACCGGGATGATGTTGCCGCCCAGGCTCATGCTGCCGAGTACGGCCAGTTGCGGTTGCACCGGCTTGGCGAGGATGCCCGAGCACAGGGCGACGAAGGTGGCGAGCGTCATCGCTGTTGCCGCGCCGCTGTTTTGCAACTCGACCACGTGCAAGTGAAAGTCGTGCTCGCCGGGTTTGGCCGACGCGCTGAGTGAGGCGGCATTGGCGCGGAAATAGTCGCAGCCGATCTTGATGGCCTCGCGGGCGGCGCTGTTGGAGCCGAGGCCGGAGACGGTGAACTTGCTATTGCCTGCCGTGACCTGGGTTTCCAGGCGGTAGACGCCGGGCTGTCCAGCGCTGCCGGGGGCGATGGTGTGCAGCACGCCGGGGTTCACCGGGCCGTCCGGGATAAGCGAGCCGCCGCCTTGCTCGGGTACGCTGATGAACTTCTCGGCCATCGTCTCCTGGTCGATGTAGGAGAAGTGCACGTCGTAGAACTCCATGCCGCCGATTTTCTTCAACTGCTCCTTGACCCTGCGCCTGGCCTCCAGGGCGTAGTCCAGGCAGCGGCCCACGGCGTCCTTGCCGTATTCTTCATGCGGGTAGAGCAGCTTCAGCAGGCCGGAGACGGTGTGCTTGACGGCGATGGTGTCGCGTTGGTTCAGGTCACGGCCGAGCTTGAAGAACTTGTTGACGGCATCGGCGAAGTTGCGCTTGCGCATCTCGCGCAGGTATTCGGCCAGATAATCGACGATGAGGCCGTACTGATCGGTGAAGAACTCGGGCCGCATCTTGGGGATTTCCCATCCGGGAATGTAAGCGTGGAAGCGGTCGAAGAAGGCCGGATCGATCATGGCTTCGGGAAACGGCGCCAGCAGATGGCTGGTCTTGACCAGGGTGTCTACGGGCTGGTTGATGTTGCCGACGAAGACCATCGAGGCGCAGGCGTTCACCGGGTCGCGGCCGCGGGCGAATGAGCCCGACGCCATGTAGTCTTTCATGATCTGCACGCCGTCTTTGTCTTTGAAGCTGATGCCGGCGACCTCGTCGAAGGCCACCACGTCCCACAGGCCGACGAGTCCTACAGTGCGCGAAGCGAGGTTGTAGAACAGATTGGCCACCGTCGTCTGGCCGCCGGAGATGAGCATGCTGTTGGGGCTGATCTCTTTGTAGATGTGGCTTTTGCCGGTGCCGCGCGGGCCGAGTTCGCAGACGTTGTAGTTGTTCTCTACCAGCGGGAGCAGGCGGCACAGCAGATGCCATTTGGTGCGCTCATCGAACTGCGCCGGCTCGTAGCCGCACGAGCGCAGCAGCACGTCGAGCCACTGCGCCTCGGTGAAATGGCGGCGTCCCTCGAACAGCTCATCCATGTCCATGTTCGGCAGTTGGATGGGTTTGAGCAGATCGATGACGAAGGGCGAGCTTTTCTGTCCTTCTTCGAAGTAGTAGTGCAGCGTGACGACGGACCAGATGCCGCCGGCCAGCAGTTTCTCGAACTGCTTGACCGTGCCGGCGCCGATCTCGACGCCTTTGGTGCCGAGGTTGGACAACAGCGCTTCGTAGACATCGCGCTTCTCGTTGAGCTTGACCGTCACTTTGTCGATGACTTTGAGGCTGCCACGCTCGCGGATGGTGGACTTGACCTTCTCGGCCTCGTCGGGCCGCACGTAGTTCCGGGCCAATACGCGCTTGACCGTGTCGAGGCCGTCGGCGATCACGGCCGGGTCATTCGACGCACAATAGTTGCCGAGCAGATACTCCAGCACATAGACCGGGACGTTAGCGCCTTCTTTGATCCGCTTGGTCAGATCTTTGCGCACGACGCGGCCGGCGAAGTGCTCGTTGAGCCGATCGTCAAGACTGGTGCCGGTTGGCGCTACGGCTGTTTCAGAAGTCGAAGTCATCGGCTATCGCCCGGTCGATCACCACGCCGATGCTGGCCTGCTCGATGCCGGTCTCGGCGTCGCGCAGCAGCAATCGGTACGGGGTGTGCTTGTGGTAGGGCCGGTCGCGCAGCGTCAGCAGCACAGACTTCTGGCGGTCATCCAAGTTCAGGGACGGGCTGTCGAAGGGTACGGTTGCAATGCTGGTCACCGGCTGATCGCCTTCGTAGACCGCCACTTTAAGGGTGATGGCTTTGGCCCGGCCGCCCACCGGCTCCATCTGCAGCAGGTTGAAGCGGTGCGAAGCGGCGGTGATCATGTGCTTGTTGCCTAGCACCTGAACGCTGACATGCTTGATCTGCGTCTTGTCCCGCGCGCCCTTGTTCTTGATGTGCTTCACCTTGATGACGGGTACCACGATCTCTTGCGGCATCGCCCCACCGTGGACGAAGCGGGCGCCGCCGGTGAAATGGAAGCGGTTGGCGCCTTTAGGGATCCAGAACTGCATGCCGCCCGCGGCCTTGGCGGTCACGCCGGTGGCGCCACGCCAGGCCTGCTCGTGGGAGGGCAGGTGGGTACCTAGCAGGTAGCGCTTCTTCGCCACCACGGTGCCCGCAGGCTTGCTTTCGAGTTCGCTTTTCTCCGGGTCGCCCGGCGCTGTCCCGGTGAACAGAAAACCGTGATCGGCGGTGATCACCACATAGTTGCCGTTGAGTTTGTTCACCACGTAGCGCACCAGATCGGCGACGTCTTGAATGGTCTTGCGCGCCGCTTCGAAGGTGCCGCCCTCGGTCGATGCCTTATCGCCGCGCGCGTCGATCTCATCGTGATAGATGTAGACCAGCCGCTGGCCGGCGAGGATGTCGCGGCCTTGTTCTTTGTTCAGCGCTAGGAGCTGGCCGGCTTTGACCGCCATGCCGCCGTTGGCGGCGAGGATCTCGCTGCGCTGTTCGAGGGAGGCGGTAGGCTTGCCATCGGCCAGTACGGCGCCCTTGGCGGTGTACTCCAGGGTGTCGTGAGGCAGCAGGCTGGCCATGCCGAGGGCGGTGTAGGAGGGCAAGACGCTTAGCTGCGAGCTCAGCTCGGCTTGCAGCCGGTAAGTGCTGTTCAGGTGCGCGGTCAACTCGT
>WLWE01000743.1_pt1 | contig 27040 bp, 42 predicted proteins | sample 6718301 | NCBI WGS metagenome assembly WLWE01 (sample SAMN12718691, study PRJNA515312) | sponge metagenome | isolation source: marine sponge | host: Mycale hentscheli | place: New Zealand: South Island, Marlborough, Capsize Point | collected 2003-05-01 | reverse complement strand
CTTTGCATAGTCGTATTTCTTTTCGAGTTTTAAATCAGTAATACTAAATGAATTATTTTTTCTAACAAGACGCACAAGGTCTTTTAGAATACTTTAAATAGAAGAGCAACTATTATTCCAATCATAGATGTCATTAAGAATGCAGTAGAGGAGATAAGAATCTTTTCAATTCTATGTATATCTGTGTGTAAATCCGAAATTTTTTTATTAGTATTTTCCTGCATAATCCTACATAACTTTTCATGATCATCTAATCTTTGATGAGCAAGGTTATCTTTATTAGAAGCTTTTCTTGGCACTGACTATCCCTCCCTTATTAAAAAGGTTTAGGGCTTGAGCCATTTGAGTATTAGATCCACTTGGTGCTTGAGCTGTACTACCTTGAGGTATTACAGGAAAGTTACTTGGTTGTACATTTGGTAGTGGTACTGCACTTGATTCTCTCTTCTGCTCTACTGCATCTAAATAATTTTGTAACCCATCTTTAACATCTTTTGCTTCTGCTTCTGGTATAATTCCTAATGTAACTAATCGTCCAAGCATTTGATTATAAAGTGATTGCATTCTTTTTGGTGTGTTAGTTTTTTCACCTACTTCTTTAATTGTAGTTTTGAATGCTAACTCTTGAAACTTAGGGTCTAGCATAGCTTTACCGATATACTTGGGAGCAATTAATACACCTAATGCAGGAACAATACCACCAGCAGCAGCAGCTCCACCTACTGCAACATTGGCAGGTGAAAGTAAACCTCCACCATACTGAAGTAATTGTCCAGCGGCACCAGCTTGTTTTAATTGAATAAGAACTCCACCTGGCACACTACCTATATCTGATATTCTGCCTTGAGCAAAACCAAGAGTTGTTTTTAAATCATCAATTTTTTTTATATCTCCAGCATCAGGAAACAAAACTTTTAAAGTTTCCATATTATTATTAATAGCCTTAGTAAATTTATTTATATCATAGAATTGACCAAACTGTTCTTGAGGCGATATTGATTTAGCCAACATATTTTGTAAGTAGTGTCCTCTTAAACTATCTTTCAAACCTTTAGCTTCTGTTGTAGTTATTGCATTACCAAACACATCTTTAAAAGCTTTGTTTTGTGTAAGCTTAGGTAATTGATCAATTTCATTTAAAACCCTTCCTAGTAAAAGAGTTTTTTCCCCGTCAGTAATTGATTTAAAAACTTGTCCTAGATCAGCAGTCTCTCTTGCTCCTTTAGCTAATAAAGCTACAGTCGTACCTCTTTGAAACACATTCATACCCTCTTCGTAAAATTCTTTAGCATTTTCCAAAGCCTCTGCTGCTTTAGGATTTAAACCAGATTTTCTTAAAAAGTCTGGAGACATCATATCGTCCATAGTTTTTATAATATTTTCTAATTGAAACAAATCATCCTTTGGTACACCTTGTGTTTTTAAAATTTGTCTTTGAGCAGCAACATCTGATCTTATCTTTGCTAATTGTTGATAAGAAACTAAACCATTTCCTGCAGTTGGATCAGAAATTTTTTGTAAATCACTTGCTAAGTCATCTACAGTTTCTCTAATCGGGTTTCTTCTTCCAGAACCTAATCCTGTTTTTATGTTCTCTTGAAGTTTAGCTACAGTTTCACTTAAACTATTTCTAGTTCCCGCTTTTTGGAAAATACTTAATGCTGGTTTTGTGTTAGCTGCACCCAATAAATTATCAACTTTTTTATACATTGAATCTGATGCAGTTCTAAATAATTGATCTGCATTGTTAAACATATTAAGAAACATTGTTCCAACCTCAGCTTTGTTCTGAGCTAAACTACCTTCAGTAAGTTCTTGAACTGCGTCATAAGCTACTCTATCCCCTATATTTTTAAGTGCTCTGTATCTAGCAGCATAACCAGATCCACCAAGAATAGATTTTGATATAATTGTTTCTGCAATATTTATACCTTGGTTGTTAGTTTTGAATGCAGGAGTTAAACCTTTTTGTGCTTCAATTGCAGATCTTCTTAGCTCATCAAAATCATTTTTATCAATATTATTTTTTCGCATATATTTTTTTATAGCTTCATCATCTGGTACCAAATCTTTTAAAGCTTTAGCTTGATTACCAGGACTTAATTTAGCTAAATTTTCTGCAGTTTCTTTTCCATATAAAATTTCATAAGATTTATTTTTAAGACTTTCTTCTGCTATATCTGAACCCTTTATTGTTTCAGCAAACTGTCTTGGTTTACTTAATATTTTACCAATGATTGGAGCAGCTTTAATTGCTAGCGGTGCACCCACAGCTTCACCTAATGCTCCTTCTCCTGCAGCTCTTGCAATCTCTTTTACTATATCTTCTTTAGGATCAAATGTTTGTGCGACTACTGCACCAGCTCCACCCCCAGCTCCTGACGCTGCAGATGCTTTAGCTAATGCTTTTAAAAAAGGCATACTTCTCATACCAACTTGTCTTACAAGACCTGGTAAAGTGAAACCTCCTCCAGCTATAGATCCTAAAATAGAACCACCTACTTCAGTTAAAATTCTACCAAAGCTAGATCCTTCTGAATATTTTTGTGCTTCCTCATCCCCTACTGCATTACTAATACCTTCAGTATTTAAAGTAGTGAGCGCTTTTTTAATATCATTAGCTTCTTGTTGTGTAGGCTTATCGCCTTCTATTTCAACAACACCTAATCCTTTAACATTAATTTTTCCCATTACTCTACCAACACTAAGTTATCACCTGTAAAATCATACATATCTAATCTTGGATCGTATGATAATTCTTCAGGGTTTACATTGATACCAAATTTTTGAAACGCATCAGTGTAATAATTTAAATTACCTGGGTCAGTTACAGTACCATCACTACCTAATCTACTATCTATTTCTTGAAGCTTTTCTTTCATAACATTTACCTTAGCTCTAATGTTATCATCATTATCTGTTATAGCTGGAAGTAGTGCATCAAAACTAGCTTCCTCTAAAGGACCAACCTGTGCTCCCCTTAGTGCTTTAATTGCACTCTTTTTAAATTCTTCAATAGTTACATTAAACTGTGCAGCTCTTGGATCTAAGTTTAGTGCTGCCTTAACTTTTGCATATCTACCTGCAATTGGTCCCGTATCTATCTGTTCAGTGTATTTTAAAATTTTATCTGCTTGCTTTAAGGTAGCTGATCTGTCTGCAGCTTTTTCTCTTTCCCCTGCAGTAGGCTTATCAGCAATACCTGTAACAGAATCACCTTCTACATTTACTATTAATCTATCTGCTTGATTATAACCTAACTGTACTTTTTCTTCTGAAGTAGCAGCTCTAATACTTTTCTTAGGTTTGTTTTTTGCAGCTCTTAATTTATCAAGGCTTATCATTACAGATGGTAATTGTGATACACCTTTTCCTAAAGCATCAAAAACAGGAGCTATACCAGTTCCTCTTGCTTGAAGTAATGGTCCAGCCAAAGTTGCGGCATAAATAGCTTTTTCTCTTGAAGTTAATGAACCAAGACCACCTTCTTTAAAATGTTTAATAGTAGGCTTTAAAGATTTAAAGTATCTAGCCTTAAACATTTTTCTTGTTAATACTTTATCCATAGCTACCTCGGTTGCATTAGATTGTAAGTAGCATAAGCACCTAAACCAGCTCCTGCTGCTTGAGCTAAAGGATTAGAGCCAGGAGCGGTGGTTGCTGTAACACTACTTTGTGTTGTAGGTAAATTAGTCATGATACCTTTTAAGAACTCAACTCTTTGATATGGTTCATAAGCTCTTTGTAATTGTGTTGCTCTTTGAGCTTCAAGTGCTTGTTGACCTACACCTCTTTGTAATGCACCTGCTTGCATTTGAGCATTAATATCTGCTAATGACATGGCTTGTTGTTGTGCACCTAACTGACCTAAACCTTGACCTGCAGCTAATTGAGTTGAAGTTTGTAAACCTTGTTGTTGTTGAGCCGCACCTAATGCAGTTTGAAAGCCTGCAGCTTGTGCTTGACCCATTGCTTCTAAAGTTCTTTTTTGTAATTCTGCTTGTTGAACGCCTTCTCTTCCACCTCCAAAAGCTCCTGCGTTTACAGCGCTAGCAGCTAATTGGTTTTGAGCCATTAATCCTTGTCTTCCAATTTCATTAGTTACATATTGTTGGTAAGGGTTTAAAAATTGACTTATGTTTGGTCCAGCAGCAGCAGTTTGTTGCGCTCCTGTAAATGCACCAATACCTCCTGTTACAGTTCCTGCACCAACACCTGTTTGTCCAGCTTGTGTAATACCAGCTTGTTCTATAGCTGAAAGAGGTGCAACTTGAATACCTGGTAATGATATAGGGTTAGCAGCTAATTTAGCAGCCTCATCATATAAAGCTAATTTTCTAGCCTCAACTCCTGGTGCTTCTCTTGCAATACTTGTTTGTGTTCCTGAAGTAGAGCCGCCTCCGCCGCCGCCTCCGCCGCCACCACCAAAAATACTCATTAATTTAACTCCTTTTCAAATTCAATGTGTCTTGATTTATAACCATACTTAGGCATAACTTTTTTATAACCTGGTCTCATATATGCTTTAATTTTTTTACAACCGTTAACTCTAGCAAAAGATTCTAAAGTGTTAATTAATTTTTCTTCCCATAAATTCATTTTTTTACCTGTGCAAATTAAACCTTGTAATTCTTTAAAGTTAGGGTTTTCAAATATTCTTGTTGTGACAACACCATAAACTTTATTTGTTTCTCCTTCTTCTGAACCAAATATTAAAAACAGTTGATTATCTCCAGAAAGAAGTAATTCTTTTATATCTTCTGGTTCAGCATAACGTCCACTATAAACCAAAGCCTCTGCAATCATAAAATGTACTAAATCCCAAATATCTTCCACCTTAGAAGGAATAATTGGTAATACTTCAATATCGTTATTAATTATCTTTTCTGCTTGCATCGACTAAATCATAAATTCGTTTTAATTTTTTTTGTTGATCATAAAAGAAATCAGCACCTGCTTTTCTCATGCTCTTGTAACTTTTAGGATCTCCACCAGATAAAATACCTGCCCCTAACACTGCATCAGCTCTTGATACAAATTCCCCATCAGCTAATTGTGCAAGCATTGTATCTTCATCTTTGTTACCATTACCAGCACCATCTTCAACATAGCCTTCAGCTCTTACATAATTATTGTAATCTTTTTCATTATGATCTGTTTTTGAGGGTAAATAATTAATACCACCTGTGTTAAATTTTTTAATTGCAGTGGCTAATCCACCTTCGTTAGCATAAAACATATTTGATCCATAAGTTTCAGCTCTACTTGGTCTTGTGTTTTGTGCTGATTCAAATCCACCTTTAAGTTTAGCAGATTCTTCTGCGTACGCTTGGTCATAATCTTTTTTTCTATAACCCTCTATTCCACCATCACCTTCATCTTCTCCAGCTAAAAATGGAAGTAATGTAGATGCTGCTATAAATTTAGTTGCAGTATCAGTTCCTAGAACACCTTTACCTACTTGTTCTTTTGTAGCTTCTTGTATAACTTTTCCTGTAGAATCTTTAACAACTTCTTGTGCGGGAATTGCTTTTTGTCCTAATAATCCTTTGATACCACTAAACATTGAACCTCGTCCAATGTTACCCAAAAAACCTTGCCCTGATGTAACACCTGGAATACTACCTGCTTGTGCAGCCGATCCAAAAGCGTATGTCCCACCACCTATTAAAGCCGCATCTCTCAATGCTCGTTTTGTAGATTTTCCTCTAAGTTTTTGTACGCCAAATGTGGCTAATGCTAATGTAAATGGATCCATAGTCTATTTTCCTAATAATATCATATAGTATCATTTTACTTAGATGATATCAACTCATCGTAGAACTTGCCTTGATACTGGTGCTCTCCAACATGGACTATAGCATCGTTTACATAGGCATAGCATTTACCTCCAATATCTCTCCATAGCTTACAGAAAGCAAAATCTTCACCATTGTAAGTTTTTTCTTTGGGATCGTGAAATGTATCAAAAAAGTTCCACATGTTAGGCTTGTTTACATACTTGCCATTTATAACTGTTTTCTGAACAATTTGTTTATCTGGATATTTTTCTATCATCTTCTCAATGACTTCTCTTTTAATTAACATACATCCAGTAGGAGAATCTGTTACTTCCATAACTCCTTTATTTAATTTTATATCATTAGGATCAGGAACTTTCATTGGATACGTGTGTAAAGCCCTTCTTATATCATCTGGTGTTTTTATACGTCCTTCTTTAATCTTACTAAAAGCTTTCTCCCACATCAAAGTCTTTAATGGATAAGGTACAGATATTATATGTTTATCCGCTTTGAGCATAGAAAATATAGACTTACCTTGAAAATATATATCTGAATCAATAAACAACAAATGAGTAGCTTTAGATTCAAGAAAACCAGCAACAGATAAATTTCTTCCCTGTGTTACCAAAGATGATTTAACTAAATGAAAAGATACTTTTAATTTTTTATTAAAACATTCTTTTTGAAATTCTATTAATGCTTGAGTGTAGTGAATTGAGACATCGCTGTGAACAGGTGTTGCAACAAAAATATTAAAATTTTTATAGTCATCTTGTTTTTCTTTCCATAATGGCTCAACAGCTTTTTCATAATCAGACTGTGTTTCTATACTTACTTCCTGTAATGTTTGGTATGTATCTTCATTTATATATTTATTGTTTGACACGTAAGGCTCCTTTCAAAAAGTTTTCCCATTCTATACTTTTTTTATCCCAACTATAAAAATTTTTATAGTATTTTTGTTGTTCATCTAAATGATTTTGTATTGTATCTGTATGTAAATAACTAGCACAAACATCTATTGCTTGTGCAACACTACTTGCTAATAGTTGTAAATTTTTTGTATAAGTAATATAAACAGGCCATTCAGCACAAGTTTCTGGTAATGCTCCAAAGTTTGTTGTTATTACATGGACTCCTGCTGCTAAAGCTTCCAATGCTGATGCACAAAATGTTTCTTCAAAAATTGATGGATACACAAAAAGATTATAATCGGACATGTGTTTTAAAATATATTCATGAGGCTTATAACCAATATAGTTTACGTTAGGTAATTTCTTAGCTTGTTCAAATAAAGCTTCTGTATCTTTGTTTGCATTTGAAGCAAACTCACTTCCATATATTTCATTAGAACTATAAACATCTAAAGTAATATTTGGATTTTTAATTAGTTGCATAGCCAATAGTAAAACATTTAATCCTCTCCAAGGAGTACAATGATGTAGTATTCTTATTGGGTCTCCTTGTTTATATATTTTTCTTTTTGGAAAATTACTCACTCCATTTTTAATGATTATTGATTTATCTTCTGGTATTTGAAAAAAATATCTAAACTTTTCAAAAGTCCAATGTGAATTAAAAACATACCAATCGTATTCATGGTGCCTGTTTTTGTTTCTAAAAAAACTTTGTAAGTTAGGTTGATCCCAAGAGTTTTTTTGCCAAAGTATATTTATTTTATTTGGATCAAGAGGAACTTTACCTGGTATTGATGTACAAATTTGAAAATTATTTAATAAATCCTTAGATACATACTTTTCTAAAAACTCATGTTGTATTTCAGTGGCTCCTCGAGGTTGCATTATTTTTTAGTATGCGCACCCATAGAAACTTTAGTAACTTTGATTTCAAGGTCTTGTCTAAAGTCATCCACATTAGTGTCAGTATTGGGATCAGCAACATCATTATCAAAATCAGTTTTACTAGCATATACTTTACCTGTTCTTTTATTTTTAATAATTTCTTTTGCTTCTGCAGGGATCTTAGGTAAATCACTCATTATATTCTCCTATTATTTTTGTCTTCGTCCTTGTCTATTATATTTTTTATTATTTTGCAATTTCTTTTTTTTATTTGGTGTCTTACAGTGTCTTCGTGGCCTTTTCCTAGGCTTATCTCTTTCAACAAAATCTTTAAATTTTCTAGCCATTTTTACTTATTGATAGATTAAATGAAACAGATACTCTAGGTTTATCCTCTAGATGAGGAGTAACCATATGTATTAAATGAGATGGAAAAATTATAAGTTGGTTTTTTACAGGTTTAATATGAAATTCTTCTCGAAAATCTTCTTCTTGTAAAATATCTTGTATGTATAATATTTGACTTGATCTATCTCCTCTAAAAAAAATTAAATCACCACCTTCTTCAGTGACTTCAACATAATATATTCCCGAAAAATTAGACCTTTGGTGTATATGAGGTGAATTATAATTACCTTTTAAGTTACGATTAATCCAAAGATTCTTTAAACCAATTTTTACATTTTTTAAATTGTAATTTTCTATAATTAATTTAGCTGATTTTTCTAATATAAGATTATTTATTTCTTCATTAAATATAATTTCAGTTTGATAACCACCCCTATTAGTGTGAAACACTCCTTCATTTTCTTTCATCTTATTTTCTAAAACATTTAAAATAGTTTTATTTAGTCCTTTATTAATAATAGAACCAAAGATAATTGAATCTTGAAATATAGGTATTTTAGCCATTCTCCTGAGATCTATCTAGTAGAGCATAACTTATTACACCTTGGATTGTATTGCTTCCTGTAGCAGATTGAACTGTTACTGCATCACCTGCTTCTAAATTTAAACCTTGTGGTGTAGCATTTACTTGAGTTTTTGCAGCCACATCATCCCTAAAAAATTCGTACTCTGTGTTAGAGTCAGAAGAATCTACAAAATTCATGTTAACTAAAATAGCTGAAGAAGCATCACTGTTAGTACAATAAACACTTTTGATTATTACTGTTGCATCACTAGGACATGTAAACACCGTAGTCTTACCTGTACTAGCTTGTTTGTAACCTTGATTTTTGTATCTAATTGTCATGATATAAACCAGGTAAATGTATCTTGTTCATTTTTTAATTCTTGTTGATAAGATGTATTTAACTTATCTTGCATCGTTCGTAAAGACTGGGATACTTGTCTTTGGTTTTCTTCAGTATAAACTGGTGTTGGTTCTGGTATTATTATATCTACTCTAGCCATTATCTCATACCATCTGGTTGAATATCTGCTCTAAATGTGCCATATCTCCAATTTTCATCAGTAGATGTATTAGCAACTTTAATACTTGCAAATCTTGATCTCGCTCTAGTATCTACTTTGTCAGTAGAATTTGTGACAGTAAAAGGTCCGAGAGGCGAGGATGCTGAAGAATCATTAGGGTATCTTCTTAAATTTATAGTTATTTGTGCATTACCAACAAGTAATTTAAAATCTGGAATAAACCTTCTCATACTCATAAATTGTTGGCCTTCACCTAAATCAAAATCTCCTGATTCAATAAAAGCAGGTATAACAGTTTTATTGCCTTCTGTGTCTACTTGATCAGTTCCTACTTCATGAGCATAGTAAATAGTCGATCCATTTACATTTGTAACACCTTGTATAACTGGGAATGAAGGAGTTGCTGTAGAAGTAAATTCAGTTGCATATGGAACGTCATATAAATTAGCATCTGCCCAAGTAGTTCTGGCTAAAGACCCTGTTGTCCAAGTGCCACTTTGATAATTATACGTCACAGATCTATCATTAAAAGATGAACCTGATTTAGGATAAAACCAAGTAAGTTCTTCATACAGATGATTCAAACCTACATACACAGACTCACCATTTTGATAATTTACACCAAGATTATCTCCTTTGTTTGTAAATACAAAATCCTCAACTAAACACGGCAACGATTTTACAGTACCATCATAAACAAAAAAGCCACCAGATTCACCCATCCAATAAACAGCACCATTAACATATTTTATTGAGTGTTGACCTATAGCTCCACAGTTAGATCCTACTTGTCTTATAGAAAAAGTAAACGGTGGTCCTACAAATTGAATTACATATGCAGAATTATCTGTTAACACTAAGGTATAATCTTTTGCTTTTACTGCTCCTACTATTTTAGTACCGGCATCAATTCTAAAAGTACCCGCAGTATTTATTGATGTTGGTGTGTAGTCACTAATATTTTCTTGATCAGAAAATCTTATAAACATTTTATCTTGTGTGGTACCACTTCCGATAGTAGTTTCAGTTCCAAGCATTAACAAATGTCTATCTCTGTCGGAAACTAAAGACATAACAGAAGCTGTCGGTGCGCCACTTACCACTGTAGCTCTAGTTGTTAGAGCACTTGGATTTGAATTAATAGGGTTCCATTCAAAAGTTTTTCCATTTTTAATTGTTGCTATTAGTTTTTCACCAAAATTATCTAACGACCATGAAGCAGGATCTATAGTAAGTGTTTGAGAAAGAGAAGCTTCTCCCCAACCAGTAAATATTTCAACGCCTGACCCACTTAAATGAGCTGATCTTGTACCTGCAGTTGCTCTTGTTATACCTGTTAAATCATTTGTAGAGATACCTGTATACGAAATAAATTCAGCTCCAACTTTTATAGTACCGGATGTTGGAAATCCTGTCGTTGATGCAAGAGTTATAGAAGTTCCAGATCCTCCCGTACCAGCAGTGTCATCTAATAATGCTCCGTTAAGTGTTCCAAAAACTTGTTGTCCTCCACCCCACAATCCAGTTCCCCAACCAAATCCATAAGTAAAACCTAAAGCACCTGCACTTATATAAGGATTAACAGTTGCAGAACCACTAGCACTTACAGTAGTTCCTGCAGCACTTGCCATTGTAATAGTAAAAGAATCACTATTTGGAACAGTGACTACTTCAAAAGTGTTAGTTGTAAAATCTGATGCTGAATACCCAGCTCCTGAAGGAGGTGTAACTGAAGTAAATGTAAATAAATCTCCAGGCTGTAAAGTGTGTGCAGCTTTATTTACTGTAACTGTTGCTGAAGTGTTGACTGTACTAAAAGTACAACCAGTTATAGCTGCTCCTAACGGTGTTATATCGTAAAAAGACCCTTCATAATAAATAATTAAAACTTTGTTTGTACCTATGGCTGCGTATCTTCTTCCATCTAAATCAGCCCAAATAAATTGTTCTCTTGCAGCACCTACTATAGTTGAACTAACAATTTGTTCCCAACCACCTATTTTTTCAGGTAAGCCATATCTAAATCTAACAAAGTCACCATCAGTCCATTGACCTTCGGCTCCTGTTTCAGTAACTTGTTTATTAAATCCTGGTGCTATTTCTACTTTTGTTAAAGGCATGCTAGATTATACCATTATTAATACTTTGTGTTAATAACCCTGATAATATACCTCCTAGAGGTAAAACGCTATAAATCATTCATATTATCAGAATCCTTAAAAAATTCTAATTGTAAATAAGCTTTAAATTTTTTATCTGTACAGGTAAAGTTTGTAACCTCTAAATTAGAATCATACATAAAAATTTTATTTTGTTCTGCATCAATATCATCAAAATTAAATAAATTAAAATTACCATTGTTTGTATTTATAAAATAAACACAAGTTATTGTGTCCATTATTTCTAATGGTTTTTCAATTTTTTTAAATATTGGTTTTTTTTCATTTGTTTTTGGAACTACAACAATCATAGCATTACTTACTTTCATTTTTAAAAAATCAATAACAGGATTAATAACATGTGCAAAAGGACTTACTATATTATTATCATAATACAACGTATGATAAAAATTTACTATTTCAGTATTACAATTCATAGAATAATTAAATTTAGGATGTACTATTAAATTTTCTATATTTGTAAATAGAGAATTTTTAATAACATTTGTTTCTATTTTAATCATTTGTCTTAACATTACCTGACATTGTCATTCTTTCTTTTTCTTCTTCTGGTAAATTCTCATGAAACTCTGCTATTACTTTTATTAGATTATTACTAAAATCTCTAAAATTATGTGCACTTAAAGTTATTTTTTTTCGTTTATTTAATATATCTATTTCTTTGTCAGTAAAAATAATATCACAGTCTCCATTTTTTGATTGTTTAAAAATCATTAAGTGACTCCGCAATTAATCTTGCACTATACTTATTATCTGTATTAGGCCCGTTTTGGTCTACCCAATGAAAAAAAACATTTGTTTGAAAATCGTGTTTTAATATTTTTCTTTCATGAGGTATCTCTTGACCTAAATAGATAATTGCATCACCTGGTTCAGTAAATATTTTTTTATCCGCCATATATATAGGCCAATCATTTGTAGAGCCTCCTATATGACAAGTCATACTTATTTCACAAGATGATCTATCTGTATGTTTTGGTAAAGACGCACCATAGGTATACATACGCCAATAAGAATAAGTTGGAAAAAGTTTTAAGCCACATTTCTTTTCAACATCTTTAGTAATATTAAGTAACACAGATTCAAATAATGGATCATCAAAAAAACATGTTTCATCAGGAAATTTTTCTAATTTATTATTAAAAATATTATCAACATCTTTATTATCACATATATGCCTATACTTACAATATTTAGAATATACATCAATTTCTTTTTTTGAAAAAAAGTTTTTAAGTAGTTTAAATTTAAAATTATTTATTGTGCCCATGCAACTACCGTAAACCTTTCACCTTTAGTAATTGGGTGTACAATGTGAGGGTACATAAAATTTGATGGAAACATAATTAATCTATTAGCTTTACCAGGTATTTTTAAATTTATATTTTCTCCTCTTGGAGAAAGAATTTCAAGTTGCCCTCCTTCATAATCGTCATTTAACATTAAAATAAAACTTATATTTCTATGATTAGAAGATCCTGCATCAATGTGTTTTATGAAATGATCTTTTTCTCCATATCGTAATAAATCTATTTGATTTATTTTAAACATAGACATCGGATTACCAACAGTAAGATTTAAGTATTTAAAACCATATTTTTTAAATACGTCTGTTAAAAAATTACAAATTCTTATATTAGTCATGGAAGAACTATTATACACCCGTAGATTTTCAAAACTTCCAGATCTAACATCTTTCTCTACCTTTTCAATTCCGTGCCCTTCGTCAATTGTTGTTGGTTTTGTTTTACAAAAATACGGTTTATCTTTAGCATATCTATAAATTTTTTTTAATAATCTTTTATCTAAAGCATCATCAAAAATTCTTATATAATCTAAAATTGAGTTATTGTTTTTTACTTCCATGTAACACTTTTCCATATTTTATTTTGATAAATTCTAAATATTTTAGAAGACCAAGTAAAATTAAAAATTTGATTTTCTTCTTTAGCTTTAATTTCCATTTTCCATGAATCTCTTTTAAAAGGTATTACTTGTACATAAGGTGTATCTTTTTTTAATATAGTATCTAATACAGGATATTTATCACCATTTACAGTAAACGGAAAATTAATTTCTGGTTTAAATTTATCTGTGTGAACTATACCAGTGATAATAGAAAATCTATCATCTGAATTATTAAATGGAGCTGTAAATAAGCAAGAATAACCTGGGGGTGTTTTAATTCTCCATGGGTTTAATATTTTATAAAAAGGAAAATTTAAATTTTTTTTAATTAAAGGAGAACCTTTTAACTGTTGTGGTGGGTGGCTATCTGAATAATAATTTAAATTAACATTTTCCATTGGCCTTACATTATTAGTTAATGAACTTTCTCTTTGTCCATTTTCATTTAAAAAATTATGTTTCAGATGAAAATCTAATGGAAGCTTTAAAACATAACCACTGGTAACAGTTTCAAGAAAAGGCATACACCCTTTAATTGTTTTTTGATCTGGATGATGTTCTATTTTTTTAAACCATTTTGGAATATGGAGTTTAATCGGTTCTGGATAACACTCTTTTAAAGAAACATATTTTGGATCTGCACTAAATGTTATGATATTATCAAACATACGTTTGTAATATAACAATAAGATGTTTTAGTAAATAATTATTTGTGTGGTAATTCTATAATATTTTTAAAAGCAATAGAGTTATCACTACAATATTCTTCCCAATTTTTACCTATGGGTACAATTGAAGCCACATCTACATTTTCTAAATATGTTTTATAATCAGACCATTCAGAAGATTTCGCATGACCAGGATTTTCTTTCATCCATTTACCAATTCGTTTACTTAACTTATTTAAGTCATTTTGTAATAATTCTACAGTTTCTCTTTCTTCATCAGGAAGTCTATTATCAGTAGGATGTATTTCAAAAACAAAATTTGATCCATCGTAGGATTTTATAGAATGTGTATTTAGTTGAATTTTTTTAAAATCTTCAGTGCTTACTTCACAAATGTCAGCACTTTCAGAGCTAGGGAAAAAAACTTGATCTTCAGAATTTTCAACAATAGCTAGTAAAGTTGAATTCATTTTTTCTGTTCCTTTATTAAAATAAAAATATGCCATAATATTATGCCTCAAAAATTACAATTGATCCGTTAGTACCATCTTGTCCAGTCTGTGCTGGTCCACCTCTACCAACATTCTCTGTTGGTCCAAAAGCAGTGTCTTCACCTTGTCCTAAATTAGCTACTGTTGCACCTGATCCAGCAGTACCATCACTACCAGGATTTCCATTTGCAGAATTAGTACCACCATTCCCACCATTACCTCCAGGTTGAGATGCAGTCCCTCCTTGGTAAGCCATAGTAGAAGTTCCTCCTGTTTGACCAGCATTACCGTTTCCTGGTCCTGGAGTATAATTACCTCCACTACCTCCAGCTCCGTTTGCATAAGCGTAAGAAGTTGATGATGCTACAGCTTTAGACCAAAAAGCGTAACCGCCATGGCCTCCAGCACCGCCATTTCGTCCACCTCCTGGTGCTCCGCCTCCGCCTCCGCCACCTTTAAGGTACATAAGCATAGTTGTAGTATTTGATCCAGTAGTATGATTTCCACTTCCTGTAATAAAAGCTGCTGTCATTGTAGTTGCGCCTCCACCTGATCCACTAGCAGCAGAAGTAATTCTGCCTTGTGCATCAACTGTAATATCTGCAGTTGTGTAAGAACCTGCACTTACAGCAGTGTTAGCAAGTTTGTCTGCAGTTACAGCATCGTCCACAATAGAAGCAGTTACTACAGCGTCTGCTGCAAGTTGATCTGCACCTACTGCATCATCTGCAATCTTAGCTTGAGTTACAGCATCGTCTGCAATTTGTGCAGTCGCAATTGTGCCTGTAATGTTTGCAGCAGCAACAGTGCCACCTAAAGTGTCTAATGAAATTTCATTTAAGTTTGTTCCATCAGAATATGCTGCATAAATTTTTGCAGCGTCAGGAGTAAAACCAGTTCCAGAAGCAGTTTTAATTGTAAGGTTAGTTGGATTTGTTAATCCTGTACAATCAAAAATATAAAATTTTTCTATTGAGTTTGGAATAGTACAAATTGTGCTTGCAGCAATACTTGCTGTAGCAAATTTTATAACTAAATTTCTTGCGTTTGATAACGCACCGTCTGACATTACAAGAGCAAGAGTACCACCACTAGATAATGTTACTTGTTCAAAACCAGCAATAGCTTGTTGAACTAAGTTTAAATTTGTGTTTGTTTTATCACCCCATGTACCAGCATTTTCGCCAGTCACCATTAGTTCGAGTTTTAAATCTGTTGAGTAACTAGATGTCATAAATTTTTATCTCCTAAATAATTATAATTTTACCTTATTCAAGCAGCCAGATCAACCTCTCTCCAAACATTATTCACTCCAGGATTTACCTCAGCCCAAGCGGTAATATTAGGCGATCCGACAGAAACTGTCATTTGTATCCCTGTGACCTCTGTGGCTGCCGTACCGTCAGCTGTTACAGAACCTATTGAACTTGATAATTGAAGACCTCCTACGCCTATTATTTGACCAGGAATCTCAGCATGTTGACCAAGTGACATTGCCATCTGTTGTCCAGTAACAGGCTCAACAGTAGTTTGCTCAAGGGTAATTGTACCTATTGTTGAAGTAAGTTGTATTCCGGTAACATCCACAGGAGTTTTTACTCCTCCGGCTGTACTACCTTGTGAAGCTGTGATTGATTGACCTGTAACATTTACAGTAGCTACTCCAATAGTGCCTAAGACACCTCCATTAGTAATATCTAGTTGATCTTCTGAAGCGAGTACAAATATATCTTGATCAATTTGAAGTGAAAAACTTCCTTGTGTAAAGTTAGCTTGAGATCCACTTACAGAAACTGTTACATCTGTAAATGCTGTTTCATTACCAATAGAAGATGTTAATGATTGTCCTGTTAATTGAACAGAGAAACTATCACCCCACGCAAACTCACCCCATTCACCTCTTCCCCAACCTATTCCTGTAAGTGTAGATTCATCAACTGTAGCAGTTCCAATTGTTGATGTTAATGATTGTCCTACAACAGGAGCACCGATACCAACAACTGTACTTCCAACAGCCATTGATTCTAAACTTCCTGTCACTAAAACTTCAACTGATGCTCCGCCTGCAGTAGTTCCTTGTGTAGATGTTAAAGATTGACCAACAACGCTTACGTCTGCGTTTCCAGATATGGATTGTAGTGTTCCTATAGTCGAAGTTAATTGTTGTCCTGTAATTGTTGGTTCAGAACCTGAAAGATCTCCCCATTGGTTTTCACCCCATGTATCTCCACCCCAACCTATTTCAATTATAGCAGTGGCTGTCACTGATCCGATCGTTGAAGTTAATTGACCTGCAGATGACAATCCTACAATATCTCCTGTTCCTGCAACCACTGAACTTACTGAGGCACTTGCAGATTGTCCTGTTACAGCTTGAGTGTGAAGAGAAAAACCAAGAGCTGTACCTATTGAAGAACTAAGAGATATTCCAGATACTGTGACATCAGCATTAGCTGAAAATGTTTCACTACCGATTGCAGATGTAAGTGAAATACCTGAAACAGATACACCCATGTTTCCTTGTTGGCTCCATAAACCTTCACCCCATGTTAGTGCTCCCCATGTGGTTGAAGTGATATCAAAAATACCACCCATACCAATACCATGCACATAACAAAGATAATAAAAATCAGTTTGAGATGATGGTGTTACTTCTACATAACGAGTAGTAGCAGCATTAAAGGTTGTTGTGTTTGTGTAGTTTGTTTGATTGCTTGACCCATCAAGATAATATGTTATTCCAGAAGAAATAATTCCAGATGTACTTGTATTTGTAGAAAAAATTAATGGATGGTTATCGTTTGAATTATCACTTTGTTCAAATCTTAATGTAGCACCTTGAACCCAACTTACAGTTCCAGGGCCTGTGGAATTTCTAGCTCCGTCTAGATAATAAACATTACCAGTCCCACCGCCGTATAGGTTTCCTGAAGCTACAGTTACTGTGTAAGTAAGTTCTGCCATAGCTCCAGGACCTTAAATTAAGCTAATCTTAATATAGCTGCCGAAGTTGTGAAAGCTGGGAACTGAATAGTAAATGTTCCAGAAGTTGCAGTCTTGTCACCACCAAAATCTAAAACAGCAACTGCATCAGTAGTATTTGAACCACCGTCAGTTGTTGTGTTATAGATCAAAGCTCCTCTTGCAGTAAGAGTTACGTTTTGAAAACTTAAATCAGCAAAATCAGTAATAGCTACTGAAGATGAAACTTTTACACCTTGGTTTACTAAAGCACTTCCACCAGCTGAATAGTTTGATGAAGATACTTCATTTGCAGTTGCATAGTTTGTTGTTGATTTTCCTAATGTTGCTGAACTTGTATACATCGCTAACTTGTAAGTGTCAGATGATGTATCAAAATCGTGTTTTCCTTGTAGTAATTCTTTTTTAAAAGAATCACAGATTGCGTTTGTTGTTATTGCCATAATTATTCTCCTTTGAAATTATTGGTTTGGAGAAGGAGAAGGCACTACCACTCTTGGTACACCATCATCAAACTCCGATCGTCTTCTTCTGCCCATTTGTTGTAGGGCAAAATTCTGTACTTCTTCAGTATACTTTGTTTGGTATAGGTTGTATAGATTGTCTGGTCCTTTTAAATACCTATAGGCTTCCGTTAAGACACCATGTAAAAGCATAGATTCTTGATATTTAGATAAAAAAGTTTCATTAGTTGAAGTAAATTGTGGTGGATCAATAATATAATTTATCTGCACTTCTAAGGCAGAACTAGGCATAGGAGCTACTAATAAATTAAAATCGTCCCAATTAGCCCAATATTTCGGAGTACCTGTTGCTCCTTCGTTATTGTATTCTGATATAAAACTAGTGTCTCTTTTTTCTAAAAAAGTTCTGTTTCCACTTCCGTCTATTACTTGAACAGATCTGATAATTGTTAAATCTGAAGGTAAAGAAACATATCGATTACTAGCAGTAAAATTAGATGTAGAATATTTTCTTAAATCATCATAATCAACTCTTCCCGCAACATCTAATTCAACACTTCTAATAAAATCTTGAATAATAGCATCAGTCAAAACATTATTATCTACTTCGGTATAGTTTCTCACTTGTGTTAAAAAATTTGAATAAGTTATTGCCATTATGATATACTAACTCCTACTGATCCAATTATTGAAATTAATTCTCTTCTTCTATTTTGTAATGATGGATCTTCTGGAACCATACTGTGTATAGTGGTTGTAATACCATTTGAAGTAACATTAAAATCTTGCGTTCTAAAAGCAAAATCTCCAGGTAAGGAAAGATTTGCAACTCCTACATGAATACCACCAGAATCTGAAATAGTTTGATCATTTGAAAATTCTTGAGTTGGTTGTTGAATTGTCATAGTTCTTGCGTTTCTTAAAGCTACTGCATCTGCTTTATGATAAGGTGGGTCAAGTTGTGGATGCTTAGGTTCAAATTCAGATATATGTACTAAAGAACCATTCCATTCTTTAACCATCTCCTTATAAGGAAATGCTTGTCCAGATCTATCAGAAATAGCCTTAGATCTTTTACCGGTTGCGAAAGACATTATATACCATCTCCAAAATAAGTTTGTGGAGAAATATAAACTGAAGTTCTTGAACCATCTTCATTTAATGCTCTAATTAATTCATCCTCATATAATTGTTTTAATAATTGTATTCTATCTGGTGCTCTTTTTTGTGATAAGTAATATGCAAGACCAGAACACATACAAGGTAAAAATCTATAAGCGACATCAGCTGTTTTTGTAAATCCACCTGCATCTTCTATTCTATTAATTGTGTAAAATTTTAATGTTGTGTAAGTTGTTGCATCTGGTGCAAGATATAAACTTATAGTTGGTGTTGTTTGCCTATCAACATAATACTGTGAAGGTTGTCCTGTTTGTAATTTATTTGGAAGTGCAGCATATGCAGATCTATCTATTTTTGTTAATGATATATCATTTGTTCGTGGTGTATTTCCTGCTGCATTTGTTGTTGAAATATATGCTTCAAGTACATCATTAACATCTGTGGCTACAGTGTATGTAGCAGTACCAGCAACTAAAGCTTTTTCATTAAGTTCAACTTTCCAAAGGTGAATACCTCTGTTACCCCATTCTGAAAATAAAAGATTTAAACTTCTTCTTGCGCTACGTAAGTCATTTCCACTATTAGTCCGCATACCACATCGTTCGTATGCTTCTTCAATAATGTCATCGATCTGAAGATCGAATGATGTAGTTCCTGATGTAGCCATAATGCATTAAACTATATCTTTGTAATAATCCATAGATTTTCCTGGGATTAAATTTTCATCTTGTAAGCCCATGCCAGAAGTTCTAGCTGCGCCATAACCTTGAGTTGATTTAGCTTCCATACCCATGTTTGCTTTCATCATATTACTTTCGATAGCTTTTCCTCTTTTCTTTTCATACTTAGAAAGTTTACCGTCTTTATCTAAATCAGCTTTTTCTTTATTTTTAATCATAGTATCTCCTCCTGTACTCATTTTCATTAAATCTGCATGATAATCTTTTGTACTTGTTTTTTTTAAGTTTGTTTTTAATTTTTTTATTTTAGCTTTCTTTTCAGGAGACAATGTTGCAACTTTATAAGCAAGATTAGCAGCTTCAAATCCTGCAGCAACGGGTAATGCAACTCTGCTTGCAACTCTGCCTACTGCTCTAAGTTTACCAAATTTACCAGCTTTTTTAGTTGCACTTGCAAATTTACTTGCTGATGCAGGTAAGGCTTTTTTAGGATCAAATACCGTAAGTGCTTTACTTGTACTTACAGGTTTTTTTGCTTTAGAAAATCTTTCTTTTAAACTTGTAATTAAACCTTTATCAATAAAATTATCAAATTTTTTATAAGCCTTTCCTAATCTTTCCATTTTACTCATATTAATTCTCCTTAAATTTCTATCATACCACCATAATACTTCTTGGTAAAGGTACTGACGTTTGTCGGCTTACCACCCACTCCTTGAGCCTTACTTCTTTTTCTCACAACGGCACTCCGTTTTTGGGAGTCTGTCATACGAGCTGCTTTTGCAGCAGGGACGCACTTTGGATATGCTCTCTTTTGATCCGTTGCTAATTTTGAACGGCCACAAGGTGCGTAAGAACCATCTTTTCGTTTGCTTCCAATATCTACCCATTTTTGATCGAACCATTTTTTAAGACTCATTAAAATACGCCTTTGAAACCTTTGCCTCTAATCGCTGCTCCTGTTCCACGTACCTCGCCACCACACATCATTGGTTCGATTGATTGAGCAGAAGGTCCTTGTCCAAGAGGATATGTTTGTTCATTAACTGACATTGCTGCATCTGGTTTAACACTTTTATATGGTCTCTTTTTTGGTATTTTAGTATCAATAACTTTTTCTTTTGGAAAGTTATCTATAATTTTTTGAGATTCTTTTTTTAATTTTTCTATTGATATACCATTTTTTGCTTTAATAACTGATTGTAAAGTTTTAGCTTGAGAAGCGTGTAACTTAGATGCTTTTTTTAAACCACCTATAACTTGTTTTATTTTAGTTTCTCCACCCATTTTTTTACCGGCTGGTTTAGGTCCCTTAAAATCTTTTCTTTTAAGACCCGATGGATCTTTAATTTTACCAGCACAAATTTTGCTTGCGTATGCGTTTGCATATGCTGAGGGATAAACACGAAATTTTCTTTTAGCGGCAGCCTTGCCTCTTGCACATAATTTAGTCATGCAAGATTATAACATTTTTTAGCTATACAGTAAATGTCTTGGCTAATGGGTTTTTCTTACGTTTGATAGCAAGTTTTACTCTTTTCTTTTTTTCTTTCTCATCTCTCGCACCTCTTAATTTACCATCAATTTGTGCAGGTATTTGTCCTCTTGTTATTGCCATAATACTCCTTAATATATTACATTTTGTAAAGTTTAATGTTTTCTCTTTCATTTGTTAATTTTTCATTAACACCATCAAAATTACAATTCCAAGAAATTATAATCTTTTTTTTAGATGATTGCAAATACGGTGCTCTGTGAATTAAAAATGATGGAAAAAATAAAATATCTCCTTCATTTGCATCTATACAAAAACTGTTTTTTAAACTATTAGGATATAAAAATTGAGTCAAACAAGTTATATGATCTTTAGGTAAATCTAAATAGTAAACTCCAGTATAATTATCTCCATGTACATGCCAATTATGAACACTATTTTTTTTATATTGTTGAAACCATATTTGTTTAATTTGTACCTTATTATAACCCATTTTATTAGCAAATAAATTTAACTGACTATACATTGGAATTATAATTTCCTTAACCCATTCTCTTTCAAAATTATCTGATACTTGCCAATCAAATTTTTCTATTGTGTCTTTCAAATAATTTTCATCATTGAAATTGCTTTTAATAATTTTATCTTTTATAGAAGATTTTATTTTTTGATGATCTATAAATTTACTTTTGAAAATTGGAAAATTTACTCTTAATTCTTTTATCATTTTTATTTAAAAATTATAAAATATCTTTTGCTTTACCTAATATTGGTTTATACTTAGTTTTACCTTCTTGTCTATAGGCAAGAAGATATTGTGCTCTTCTATTTTCAGGAATCCAACTTGCATGGATCCATCCGCTATTGGGTTCACCAGGCGTGTAGTACTCGAGGATCAACTGATCTGTTTCAAGGTTCTTTTTTACCCAATCAGCTACCTCAGCGTTATCAACTCCTATACATTCGAAATCAACCGCCTCAGCTTTTGCATGTTGTGAATTTCTAGAGCTGCCAATAGCTAAACATAAATCTTCACTACGAAATCCACTAGTCACCTTAACCCTACCAAAATGATCACGTACTGGCTGTAATATATTTTCACAAAGATCTTTTAATTTTTCTATCTGGCCTGCATTAGGATTATTATTGATACCCTTTCTGACAGCTGTATCTGATTTGATTAGCTCCAATAAAGTGAAGTTACGACTTAAATTCATAGCTATTCCTATTTTAATATTAATTTAACAATTGATTTTTGACCCAAATAAATTTCTGTTTCTGCTTTTGATTTTAAACAGTGATATTCTACATTACTTCCTGTATTAGTACGCATAGCAATTCTTTTTCCTTTCAAACAGTTCGACATTGATTCTTGTATTCTGTGTTCAATTATTTCTCCATTAACAACCATAAGTAAAGCTATAACAATTTCCATCAGTGTGTCCCATTTCCATTTGCTCTAACTTTATCTTTTAATTGTTCAACATCATTTAATGCTTTTTCTAGTTGTGCTTTTAGAAATTCTATATTAACTTTATTAGTCATATTCTGTTCTTGAGTTATTTCTAATTTTTCCGTTGTCTTATACAAATCTTCTATCAACATATACTGTTCTTGGTCAGTAGGTAATTGCTCAGATTTTTTTAATAAATCAGCTTGAAATAATTCTCTTGATGTCTCTAAACTTGTTAATCTTGCTGTGATTTCAGTGTATGCAAACACGCCCATTGATACTAAAATTATTAAGCTAGCAACCGTCTTCATCGGCATCTGTACAGCCGCCTCTTCAGATATGTTTAATGGTTTATTGGACACTAGGCCCTCCAAATAAAGCAAGAAGTACAAACATAACAATTAATGCCCCTGTAAAATAATAATTCATATAGGCGTACTCCATATTAATTACTCTTTTGTATTAAAAAATTTTTAAAATCTATTTCTAGCTGCCTAATTTTTTCTTCAAGTCTTTTTAGTTTATCATTTGTGACAATAGTATTACCTTTGTTTTTTTCTATATTTAGTAATAAATGATTTTGATTTTCTTGTATTCTAGCTATGTATTCTATTTGATTCTTTAAATGTTTATCATTTATTATCGTAATTGCAGCTTTATTTTTATTTATAGTTTCAGTTAAAGATACTATATATCTAACCCCTGTAAAAGTTCCAACAATAACTGAAGCAACCACAGGAATCATTACTATATTTTTCTTTAATAAATCTACTATATTCATTTTTTCTTTCTCTTGAATATATTATGAAGATTATAAAATAACTTGTCTAGTAGCCCTAAAAAATTATATATAAATCTATCAATCATTTTTATTACTATTGTTTTCAAAGGATAAATCATGAGCATATTCTTTATATTTTGAGTATGTTCTTTTAGTATCTTTTTTTTCATTTACATCGTAGAACATCTTGTCACTGTCTTCAGTAACTAACCCTTTATTTTCAACATTCCATTCAGTACTTTGAACTTTATAGTCTGGTATATCGTTACTAGTAGTGTAGCTACTAACATTCCACAAAATACGATTATTAGGCTGAGCTGCATAATTGCCGTTATCAAGAGCCAATATATGCGCACACTTATGTTCATCAGGTACTTCACTATGTTCGACATCTAAAATATTTGGGTCTGGATGCGCCCAATCAATTGTAAATAAATATTGTCCATAATAAAACTTTTTATCTATACCAAAGTATTTTCCTTTTTCTCCGATTAAAAAATCAAAAGTAGTAACACTAGGGTAATAACTAAAACTGTTCCACAATTCCAACTCGTGCGTCTGCATATTCGGCACAGTGGCTCTATCATAACATTTTTGGAAAAACGCTGAGATAGGCAAACGCCAATAGCATGCACCATTTGGTAACATGATATTGAATAAGATTGCACGCCCTGGAATAGATGTAGTGGCGAAGATAACACAGTCTTCACTTTCTCCCATATGTTCTTTAAGATCATAAAGATACTCCTTTCTTATTTTACAGTAAATTGGAGGGATGTTTGAATTGAGATAAGCCATGTTTATATTTTTCTCTCCAATAATTTTTTCTTTCTAGAATTCTAATTCTTTTTTCTAAATTATTATATCCAAATAATTTTTTAAATAAATCTTTTAACATTTCCATCTTCTTCTTGCTTGTCTTAATCTTGAATTAGGGTCTTTAGCAGCTTTTGGAAACTTCTTCATTTGTCCTGCACTTCTTGCGCAATATGATTTTCTTCTAGCTGCTCTTTTTTTACCTGGATTATCTTCTGTAACTGCAGTTGATAATTTACTTCCAGGATTTTTTCTTCTGTAGGCCATAACTCCTGCTTGAGTCATTCCTGCTCCACTTTTTGTAGAACGAAAATTCTTTTTATTTCTAGGTGGCATACCACCCTTTTTCAATTCGATTATGTCTGAATAATAATCTAAATCCATCTTAGGTAAATGTAATAGTTACTCCACCAGTATTAGCAACAGTTGCATGAATACCATCTTCAAAAAATATTCCATTTCCTGGGACATAAACTTCTAAACCTTCAGTATCAAATAAAAATGTTGCAATAATATCTCCAGAGCCACCACCAGATCTAAATATAACAGATCCATTCGTAGCTCCTTTTGCTTGAATAGAAGTTAATCTAGTTCTATTTGTTTTACCTGTACCACCTATAGCTACCATTTGACCTGTAGAAGTAACATGAGCACTTAATTGATCTGATGAAAAACTTGAACCACCCATTATCCATTACTTCCTGTTAAATTTGGACCAGAATATTTATCTGTAATTAATGTATAAGCTGCAACATTTGTTTTTGTTTTACAAAAAATTCCTTTTGGAAATAAAATTCCATCATCTGGAAAACCAAAATTTACTAAATCACCAGTTGGTAAATCAGCAATAAATAAAGTATCACCAGAGTTCGAAGTTGTCGTTAGTTCTAAAAGACCTGCTCCACCACCATCACTAGAAATTATAATACCTTTTAATCTTACTGGTTGTGCAATAATAGCAGCAACTCCTGCGGCAGCAGTTGATCTTGTAGCTTGTATATCGCCTTTAAACATAAATCTCCTAAGTTGTGGCTCCCGAAGGAGCCACTAATTATTTATTACTGTGCATCAAAAGGTGTTGCAAGTGTTCCATTACCAAGTAACTGACCCTCTACAGCATATAAGTTAGCTGCGATTGCAGTAAATTTGATTCTTGAACCTGCTAGACCACCTGTTGTAGCATTAGATCCACCAGCTTCACCATTAAGATTAACTTCATTATCATTAGTTGTAACTTGAAATTGTTTACCAGCTACTGATGCAGTAATACCGACTGTAGCAGCACCAACAAATTTGTCAGCTGTGTTAGCAGTCTTGATAGTTCCTGTGAAATTATCAATAAAAAGAATTTCAAAAGTTGTACCAATTGTATTTGCGTTATTTGGATCACTTCCTGGACCTGCAACAGCAGAATCAGCAGTTGAAACAATTGCAGGTAAAGTTATTGCAGTAGGTGTTCCTGTGGGATCCATTGTTACAAGTCTACCTGCGTGATCAGCAACTGTTAAATCTGTTGCTAAAAGTTCTGCTTTAACTGCATTTGGTCCTAAATTAATAAAACCATTTTTTGATCTGACTGGGCCGTCAAACGTTGTATTTGCCATAATATTTTCTCCTCTATAGCGGTTAAACTTTGTAGTCTCTATAGTGTCTGCCTAGCCAGTCTACAAAATTATTATTTTCTAGGTCTTTTTATTATATATAAAAAAAGGGGTAAGGTAAAGCTACCAAGGTTTAACTACACGACAATTAAAACTCATACCTAATTTAGAAAAATCATCAGGGTTTTTTTCACAACCATGTTGTAAAAAAGAACTAAAAACTCCAAAAACTCCAGGTTCGGGTTTTATTTTTTCACGTATTTCTGGAAAATTTAATGTTTGATTTGAACTATTTAAATAAATTACACCAGACCAAAGACATCCTGAATGATCGTGATAATCTGTTTTTTCTCTTGGTTTTACTTCAAACCCCCACGCTTGATGCATCCCAAATTTTTCTAAATTATAATTTAACTGTATATAATCTACAATTGGATACAATAATTTTTGAAAATTTTTATCTTGTACAAAAAAATTAAAAGGTGTCATCAAAGATTTAATGTTTGTTATGTAATTCATATTGTCATCTGAACTACATGATTTTTTAATTTTTTCTTTATAATAATTACAATCAAGTTTTAACTTACCAGTAATAAAAAAATATTCTTTTTCAACTTTTTTATTATAATCTTTGGTGACAATCATTGGCTTAATTAACACAAAAAAAAGGGCAGTGCAAATTAATGCACCGCCCTTTAATATAATCTTTTAAAGATTATTAACTAGTTGGTAAGTTTCCGTTACCAAAGATTGCTCTAGGATCTGAGAATCCAAAAGAGTATCTTTCTCTAGCTTTAAATCTTACATTACCAGTATCGAAGTCACCTTCAATCGCAGTTTTGATTGGTGATCTAACAAAATGTTTCATTCCATTAGGTACATCAGTCATTAGGTAGAACGAGTCAGTATCAGTTAAGAAATTATTAACTGAGTATCCTTCTGGTACCATACCCATTGAAGCGATTGCGTTGATATCGTTATCAGCTGTTGAAGTTCTCTGTGGAGACTTCATTAATCTCTCAGCAGTAAATTGTAATTCTTTTGGAATTATCATCTTTCTACCTTGAGTAGCGATTCTTAGACCTCTTTCGTCTACGAATCCAGCGATGTCGATTAACGACTGCTCTAGTGAAGTTTCGTTAAGATCTGCAGCTACTGCTAGTACATTTGAGAATGTACCACCTGTTGCTAATGGATGAGCGTTAGAAATTAACGGTTGTCCATCACCACCAGTAACAGCAGTAAACTGTGCTTGGTTAAGCACGTTTGCAGCTTTAACTTGCTTCGTGTTTGACATAGATCTTGCAAGAGCTCTTGTGTATCTTGCAGCTAATCTGTCATACAGGTTGTCTTCGATTGCTTCTTCAGTGATCGAGA
>WLWE01000739.1_pt1 | contig 27096 bp, 27 predicted proteins | sample 6718301 | NCBI WGS metagenome assembly WLWE01 (sample SAMN12718691, study PRJNA515312) | sponge metagenome | isolation source: marine sponge | host: Mycale hentscheli | place: New Zealand: South Island, Marlborough, Capsize Point | collected 2003-05-01 | reverse complement strand
AATTCAATAAAGAACGAATAGGAAATAACAACTTTGAAGTAAAATGCATTAAATCCGGTAACAGTATTGCCTTTGAACTTTTACCAACTGAAGAATGCGGCGAGGAGCCTGACAAGGCTATGAAAGGTTTCTTCGCAGAAGTACTCAGGCATATGCAGACAAAGTACTATCTCAAATATTTGGTTGAGGCTGATTCATTTGAGGCTTATGCGGAAATTAGGAAAGCGACAGACCGTAATGGTTTTTATGCTGGTTGGACCCCTATTAGCCCCGGCTGGTACACGTACACGTTTTTCAGTGGTTACAGGATTGGGGTGAAACCCCCAGTACGTCCCCCAAGAGATCCGGGTAAACCGGGTCCTGTTAGGGAAGTGTTGGACTAAATTTGTGGCGAACTAGTATCTGGTGTAACAAAATCGTTATGTGATTATTGAAAGTTTAAAAACTGTCTTTCATGAAAACCCTCGCTCTCTTCTGCCTACTAGCACTCCCAACTCTTGCCGCTGACACAACAATCATTGGCAAGGTGGTTGGTGTCCACGACGGCGATACGCTAACGCTACGCACTGAAGACGAAACACTGAAGGTAAGGCTGTCTGGTATTGATACGCCTGAACTGGGACGGCCCTTTCCAGCTACGCGTGGATTCGATAAAGACCTATTCGAAAGGTGAATAATAAACGAACCCTAAGCCTGACGATTAAAAGTCATCCCCTTTTCATAAGTACTTTCTATTCATTTAAATATCGGGCTGGCGCTTATTTTCTGTAGACTTCAGGCATGAAGCAGTTTTTTTTTATTATTACGTTGGTGGTTGCTCTTCCAGGATTAGCGGCAGAAAAAAAATCTGTGCCGGTTAATCCCAAACAAGTTTCGATTCCGAAGAAAATTCTGTTTGTAGGCAATAGTTTCACGTACTGGAATAATGGGCTGTGGCATCACATGCAGCAATTGGTTCAATGTCGTCCGGAAAAACCAAATTTCAAGGCCGAACGCGTCGTGCGCGGCGGCGCTTCCTTGAAAGTTATGTGGGGCAAAACCAATGCCCCAAGTACGATTTCTGAGGGGGATTACGATGTTGTTGTTTTGCAGGAAGACATTCCGGAGACAGACGTAAAATCGTTCTATAAGTTTGCCCGTAAATTTGATTCTTCAGTTCGAAAATCCGGAGCCCGGCCTGTGTTCTTTATGGCCTGGCCTTATAAACGACTTGGCTGGATCAGCCTGGAAGAGATCGCCCAAGCCCACCGTGCGATTGGTGCCGAGCTTGGCGCTCAAGTTGCCCCTGTCGGTATCGCGTGGGAAAAGGCCATGGAAGAACGTCCTGAGGTGGGCATGTATGCCAAAGATGAAGAGCACCCAAGTATTCAGGGAACCTACCTTGCGCTGTGCGTCCTTTATTCTACAATATATGGGGAGAGCCCACATAAGCTCGAGTATTTGCCCAAGAAACACGGCAACATGACCGCCAGAGAAGCCGCGTGGTTGCGGCGTGTCGCATGGGCAACGGTTCAGGCTGAGCAGGCGGTTTTGTCCAAGTAAGCTTTTCCCTTCTGCGTCACAATTCCTGTAGTAGTAGAAAGGCCCGCCAGCAGGGAACCATGAACCTGCTGACGGGCGGAGGTTGCGTAGGGATATTACGACGACAAATGTGGCTGGTTCAGGACGTCCTGGCCTTGTCCACAATACGCACACAGGAAACCCGCATTTGCTGCAAATAGGTAGGGTGTTGCGGAAGAATTAGCCAGAAACCGCACACAAAAAAAGACATGCCTGTTCGACCTAACGGGGCTGACGACGACAACAAGAATTGGCTTCCCGATCCAGGGATGATTGGCAGCGGAGGTTGATGCAAAGGCGGTGGCATCATGAGCAAGGGCTGGATTCGCTTGCTGGCTCACGCTGACCCGCTCTGAGTCGTTACGCAACTTCTGACGTTTTTAGGAACGAATGTTGCGAAATTATTCTTGCTTCATTTCTGACAGACTCTTATATTCAAGCAATCATTAGGGTTTCCCCTTCAACCATCACATGTCTCGTCGGAAAACCAGCGGGCATGTATAGCATGGATGACGTGCTTGGCATTTCATCTGGAAACTAAGGTTGACACTATTTACCAACGCATAGCAAAACCCAATCGACAACTTTTGTATTGGTAGCCGTAATTGGCAAATACCAATTACGTCTTAAAAGTGCCGAAAGGGGTTCGAAATTACAAGTTGTCAGAGGTGATTCTTACTCGTTGGCAAGTTGAACGTTCTCGGCACATGGGCCTTTTTGTCCGCGTGCTTCGGTGAAAGTAACGCGCTGGCCTTCACGAAGTTCGTTGTACGTTGTTCCCTCAACACTGCTGGAATGAAAGAACAGGTCCTTGTCGGTACCAACGTCGATGAACCCAAAACCTTTGTCAGTAAGTCGCTTGATAGTGCCTTCGGCCATTATGTTTCCTAAAAAGTGGAGCAGCTTTCAATTGAACGGAATTGTCCAATCCGAAGCTCTGCGGAAACATTCTACCATCAAGATCGATAATTAACAGGGGTTAAAGGAAAGCCCGCCATGGGCTGATATGACCCCGATTGCCCCGTGGGATGGGTGGAAGGTGAAGCGGTAGGGTGTGATCGCAGGTGGTAAGGCCGCGGTGTTGTCCATGGTCACCGTGTCCAAAGTAAAAGGTAGAGGACGTAGGTAATCACAAGAGTCGAAATTGAAACATCGACTCAGTCCTCCAGCCAAACACATCAGGGGCATGAGAGTGCCGCATGGCTGTCCTTGCTCACCGTATGGATTTGGTGGCGTGGTGGGTGCACCGTCCAGCATGTCACTTAGGTCGCCATCTTTTTGTGGTGGATCGTCTTGCATAGGTTAAATAAACCCAATAAACATGCAGATCAAAAAGATTGCACCAATCACCATGACAATAAGGCAAGCGAAGAGAAAGAAAATTGTCAACGGGGAAAAGTTTTGTTTCGCAGTTGAATCAAACCACTCATCTGTTTCAGGCAATAGTCCAGAATCACCGTACGTCCCGACGTACGCTCCTAATTTCTTTCCCGGTGCTGGCGCAGTCACTCCATCTGCATCACCAAAAAAGTCATCGTCTTCGATTACGTCTTGTAGTGGATCGTCTTGCATGCGTGCAGTGTAATGAATCCATCACTGTTGAGGGAGGTATGTTCACCCTGATAGCAAGCGTTTCGCGAAACGTCCGCATGGGTTGGGGCTGTTTTAATTGAAGGTGTAAATTTTACCGTCTTTTACAACAAACGGAGTGCCTTCGATTGCTACTTCCCTTCATAATGTCTTCGCACAACGGTAACTGTCGCTGTTTGCATAGTGGCACCCATTGCCAGACAAACAGTAATGGCAGACAAAACACCGATGCTGAAGCTTTTGCCGTCGATTGATCTCATTGATTTTGACATGGTTGCCTTCGTTGTAGTTCGTGAATGAATGCATCCATGATACACACCCTGCCTTAAAAGTGATTGATAGAGAGGGTGGGGCCTGTCACTATTTTGTAGCAAGCTTCAATCGCACGACACGATGGTTCCAACTGTCGGCAATATAGAGCCAGCCGTCATGGACCTGGACACCATGTGGCCGGTTCAACTTAAACTTTCCAGCGCCAAGCACAGTGGTGAGCACTCCGGTTTCCGGATCAAAACAGCGAACCAGATGATTGTTGTCATCGGCGATATACACGGCACCGGCTGAGTCAATCGCTAGGTGCTTGGGGCCGTTGAGCGTGGCCTCCTTGCCAAAACCATCAGCTTTGCCTTTCTTGCCACTTCCAGCCACGGTTCTTACTTTACCGGTGGTATCGACAACACGCAGTGCGTTGCCACCGCGTTCGATGATGAAAAGATTGCCAGCTTCGTCGTACGCTGCAGCGCGGGGGTCGACGAGTGGCGCGGTGGCGGCGTTGGTACCATCCACCGGCACATCACGTGTGCCGTTGCCCGCAACGGTCTCAACCCGTCCGCTGCCGAGCGTGATTCGGCGAATGCGACGGTTTTTGATGTCGGCAACCAATAGGTATTTCTTGTCTGGACTAATCGACACGCTGATTGCCATGTTGAACTTCGCGTGTTCGACCGGCTCTCCATCACCTGCGAATCCCGCCTTGCCACCGGCATAGGTCGATACGTTTCCTTTGTTGTCAACGCGGCGTATCGCGTGGTTGGCGTGATCAGATATATAGAGCGAATCATCAGGGCCAATCGCCACGTTATGCATGTCTTTGAATGATGCCTGTGCCACCGGGCCACCGTCGCCTTCATACCCAGCATGTCCGAGACCACCAAACTGTGAGAGGTCTCCCGCTGGGGTGCGTTTGAAAATTCTCCCGCCTTTGTACTCGACGATGATCATATTTCCGGCTGAATCAAAGTCGATGCCGAAGGGATAGCTGAGTTTGCCAGGCGCGATCGTTTTTCCAGGGTCTGCGTCGTGTGAACCAATGAGTACCTGCACCACAGGGTCCGTCGCATTCGCAACAGCTGTAAGTGTCACCATCGTTGCGATGAAGGCTGTCCGTTGCATTGTCGATCTCCGGGAACCCTTCTTGAACGAATTGTCACTAATAGACCCTAAGCAGCTAGTGGCAGACCGCTGGAGTATTACATATTGTTTCAAGCGTAAGCAATCATTGCTCGGACCTGCTGTCGCAGCCGATCTCTTCAAAACAATCGTTGAGATCCAAAGTGACAGCAGCTTTCTGTACGCGGCATTTGTGCAAAGGCGTGTGCAGGAGGCATGCATCTGCGGGTTCCTTTCTTGTACCAGTTTGCGTTGTGGTATTTGCAGGGGCGAAGGGCAAATGTATTCGAGCACCCGTTAAATCTTGCTACCGACAGAAGGCAAAACACCCAACATGAGGCTGTCCAAGGCTGGGGGCCATCGCCACCAAAGAACTGAGTTGGTTGAGTGTCCAGAATTTAAAAAACAAAGGCGAAACGCGGTAACGCCTGGATGTGATCAACGTCTCATGAAGATGCATAATTGTGCTCGACTCGGCGAAGGGCTGCCGGGTAAACTTTCCATCAAGATAGTATGGATCCATCGAGGGTTATTCATGACAGACGGCATAGACGCAGCGCAACGTGAACAACACGCCAAACATATCGCCATGAATGGTGCAGATATAAGTGGCCCCATTGAACGGCACAGGGCCGGCAAAAATGGCTTTGTCATTGATGACTTTGGTGAACACCTCGTCCTGAAAAATAACGAGGCAATCATTGTCGTTGCTGACGGGAAAGAAAGAGTTCTCGCCGCATGGGACGTCTTCCGTCAGTCACTGAATGGACTAGATCCAGAACAGGCAAAGCGTATAGACGAAGCGGCGGTCTTATTTGCCAGTCGTTGTTCTCACATCGGTGGTGAAGTGAGCCGCGATATTGACAAAGCAAACCTTGCGTGGAAGCGTCGCTGAAAATTAGCTCTCATTCAATGTGTCCAAAGCAAGGCACCTCTCGCAGTGTCTGATCGCATACCAAAAAGCCAAGTGTTGAAACGGTTACTGTATGTTGCACGACACCCGTATTGCCCATGGTGAATAAACGCGACCAATCCACGTTCGTGAGCTGTCGCAAAACTGTTAGCGACGGATATCAATGACTCCGACAGCAAGTCGTTTGTCCGTGAAATAGGGGTCACCCCCGCCATTTTTCCCTTTTGCGAGTTGGTGAAACTCTTCTACCCAGTAGTATCCATCGAGCTTCCCTGCTGCGATCGCATCATTGACGAGTTTATTTCGTTCCTGATCAATGTTAGGCGCAATCTTGTGAGTGATTCCTCCAGTGGTGCGGCTGATTTCAACACGTTCATCATAAGTCGCCGCTCCCAACCAAAGTGGTTTTGAGTTTGAGTCAACTTTGTTTGATTGCCAGAAACGGACATGGTGACGCTGTTTTGGGCTGTTCCCAACCGGCTGTTCAAAAGCTGCGTCTTGTTTGCGTCCCCACAGGTAGAGATTACTCACCGGGGCGTGAGGATAAGGTTTCCGTAAAACAACGTCAGCCGCAATGCGAAAAGAGGTTTTAGAAGTGATCGGATCTGCTGCATACCAGCCCGATGTCGAAAGCATGTGATGGAGTTCCTCTTCAGACCCAATAAAGGCAACATTGATCGCGTCTCCAATACGACCGGATGACGTTGTCGCGTGCGTTGGTGAATCAAGGAGGGCCGGATGACCATTAATAGTTTTCTCTTGGATGGTACCTTCGGCGTCTTCGCCATGAACGGTCGAGCACATGGCCATCCCACACAGCGCAAGCCGAAGGATTGAAAGAAATACTGTTCGTTGGTACTGGACGAACCAGCAACTTTTTTCATGAAAAACTTCCATTATAAGTCACCTTTTTTCCTGCTTTTGACCTAATTGCGGATTCACAAGTGAAGGGGACGGTAACGGACTGTGAGGATTGGATTCAAGGCCAGCTACGTGGCACCATACCACGCTCAAGATGGGTTGCTTTGCATCAGGAGGACCTTCATGCCCACTACAATAGAGTTGCGGATGCAGGGACTGAAGGAAGAAACGGTGATAGAAACCAGGTTTGCGAATTCAAAACACGATGCTCGCAATGGGGACTCCACTGAAGGGTTGACGAACTGTGATAAAGGTGCCGGCTCGCTACAACACCGAGAACACACTGACAGCTACCGTGTCTAAAGATGGAACAAGTGAATTTTTTGATTGCACTGACGTCCAAAGACGAGCAAGGATAATCAAGGAGAAAAAGGTGATACCAGGTGGCATCGGAAATCGAAACTATTCTCCACATCAGATTCAGTTGTTTGTGATGTACGTGTAGTGGTCAGGGTGTGACGGTTTTTGTTTGGGCACGAGAGAGAAGCCACCATCCCAAAATCAATTGCACGAGAAGGATAACAAGCCCAGCTCTCGGTATGCCTGATGCCATATAGGCCCATCCAAAAACAAGACTTGCAAAGAAGCCAGTTAGTTTTGTGCCGACTTGCATGACTCCAAAAGTTGCCGCGTGATGACCGGGGGGTGCTGAGACCGCGAGCATGGCACGGAGCACACTTTGTATTCCGCCAAGTACCAAAGCTAGCAAAACTGCCAATGCGTAGAGCTGTGGAACAGAGCCAATGCCCCAGGCCAGCCCGAGGACAAGCGACCACCCTGCGAGGCAGATATTAGCTGCTCCGTGACGACTCCAAATACCTGATAGCCAGCCGATAAGAATTGCTCCCGGCAGTGCTATGAATTGCACGAGAAGCACAAGCTGTACGAGTTGAGGGGGCTTGAGGTGAAATGTCTGCAGGGCGACGTTTGAAAATTGAGGGATTGCAGTCTGAACGACACCCAAAATGGTGACTGCGCCAAGCATCAGCCAGCCAAACTGGGGAATGCGGTGGCTGCTTTGATTGATCGGAAAGATTTTTTTAAGAAACAGAAGAAGTTCTGTCGCGCTTGTTCCGCCATGGTTTTCTGTTGATGCTGTGCCCATACGCACACATGCAGTGGGCAGTGAAAAGATAAGCCACCAGAGTCCCATGATTGCGAAAGACCCACGAAGTGCTCCCGCTGCTGAGAGCCCAAAGGATTCTCGTGCTGCAATCAGACCTGTTGCGAGAATGAGCGCAATTGCCCCACCCCCGTACCCTGCGGCGAATCCGACCGACGACAGCGTGTCGGCGGCACGCCCTTGGGCAAGTTTTGGAAGCAGGCTTGCTGTAAAAATCGAGGCCATATCGAATGACACCGTTGCAACGATAATCGCGGCAATGATCCCGAGTTGTGATGTGGATGGCAGGAGAGCAAGAGCAATGCATGCCGCTGCACCGAGCATGGAACTTGTTACAGCCGCTCGTTGGTGCACGTGGCGTCGGTCAACCCAGGCTGATAAGAACGGTGATACAAGTGCAGAACAAAGCATGGTTGCCGCGAGAGTCCACGCCCACAACACACCCCCAGGAAGGCCCCATCGTCCATCGGCAAAAGCTATTTGGTTGAAGTAAGCTACTAAAAGGGTTATCGAGATGGTTGAGAACCCACTTGCTGCCCAGTCGAGAAAAATCCAGGCCAGAACAGGAGCACGAGAGGCACGCTGCGGTGATTGAATGGAATTTGTAGTGATAGGTCACCGAGAAAATGAGATGGTGTCAGCAGAGCTAGGTGGTGATGATGAAGACTGTTAGATTAAGAAGACTGTTAAATTAAGACGACTGGTAGATTAGAGAGTACGTCTCTGGTTTGGTTCAACAGGGAAATATGTCTGGATGGAAGACGCGCAGGGAAAGCTGTTTCAAGTTGTGGGCCAAGACAGTGTGGGGAAAACAGTGAAACCTTTCTGATATGGTGATGTGCTATGCAAACAAATACACGAATGCTGCGACGTCTTCTTCAGAGCGGCGGTGTTATTGTTGTTGGTTTGTTCAGCAGCATGCAGGGTGCTGAGCCAGCACCTTCGGAGTCCTCGGTCGGTCTCAGCAACACCGTTACGAAAGCAGTCGAAAAGGCGTTGCCGTATCTCTGGGAAGAAGGCGAGCGATGGATCGATGAGCGTGGTTGTGTGTCGTGTCACCAGGTCCCATTGATGGTGTGGAGTCTCAACGCGGCAAAGAAAAGTGGCTTTGCAGTCGATGCCAACCGGCTTGAGAAACGTAAGCAATGGTCGCTTCGTCCCGAGTCATTTGACGCACCAGAAGAAGGTGAGTTGTTTCAGCTGACACGTGCACTAAAAGGCAACACGGATACGATGAGCATGTTGCTCCTTGGTTTGGGTGGTGACGGTGTTGCGGGTGATGAGTGGAAGAAAATATTTTCGGACGCACTGATGGCAAACCAGAAAAAGAATGGACTCTGGGATGCCTGCGGGCAGTTGCCGGCACAGAAGCGACCGCTTGAAGAGACCAACCGTGTAAGCTCCATGTGGGTGGTGCTGGCACTTCTTCGGCAAGGTCATGGCCTGCAAGAATTCGATATCGATTCATTGGTATTCGAGAATACCCCTGCAGTTTCGACGGAATGCTGTGCGGCACACCTGTTACTTGCGGAATTCGTCAATACAAAGACGGTTCGGATGAGAACGAAAAAACTTCTTGATCGACAAAAGGTCGATGGTGGGTGGGGCTGGATTTCAGAACAGCCGAGTGACGCATTAGCCACCGGAATTGCACTCTATGCCTTGCGGGTAGCAGGGAAGGCCGATGGGCTTGCTGTTGCCTTGAGGGAAGGTGAACGATTTCTTATTCAGACGCAGTTGGAAGACGGGTCCTGGCGTGTTCCAGGGACGAAACGAAAAGCAGCCAATCAACCAACTGAAACAGCAAACTATTGGGGGACAGCATGGGCAGTCGTCGGACTTTTAGACAAATGAATAGACTGCCGGCCCCACTCTTGTGTGCGGTTGGTGGGCTTGTTCTGATCGGTCCAGCCTTGCCAGAGTGCTCTGCAGAATCACACTGGGTGCGTCATGTCATTTATGAAGGCGAGCAGGCAATGACAGCTGTTGCGGGAGACTTTTCCGGTGATGGTCTACCAGATGTCATTTCGGACTCAGGAGGTTTGACGCGACTGTTCGTTGCGCCAGATTGGCGGGAAGTCATTCTCAACGACCATCCTGAGTTTAAGTGGTACATCCACAGCGAGTTTTTTGATGTCGATGACGATGGCGATCTTGACTACATAGCTGCTCGCTACAATCCCGGGCAAGTGATCTGGTTAGAGCAGCCAGCACATGGTCTGACGGAGCGATGGGCAAAACATCTGATTGACGAAACAATTCATGGGATTCACGGGCTGATGAAAGGGGACATTGGCAATGATGGCCGGTGGGAACTTTTTGCAACCAGTGCCCAGCCGAAGGAGCCGTACCCCGAATCACTGGTATGGTTTGCTGTGCCAGAAAACCCTCGTCAGGCTGCTCGGTGGGAGCCACATATTTTCGCAGACAAGAATGCCCCCGGGTTAACCCATTATATCGGCGTTGGTGATATCAACGGTGATGGGCTTCTTGATGCAGCAACAGGAGCCAAGGGAGGACCTCGGGCAGCTTCGCAGGGCGAGTGGTTTGCCTGGTGGGAATCACCTCTTGATCCGACCCTCCCTTGGGTAAAACATGCTGTGAGTGATGAAGAGCCTGGAGCTACAAATATTCATCCAGTTGACGTGAACGGAGATGGCGAGATGGACCTTGTTGCCTCGCGTGGACATGGCGTGGGTGTTCTCTGGTTTGAGGGGCCAGGCTGGCAGGTGCATGACATTGATGCTGCGATTCAGGAACCACACTGTCTCGTTGCCGTCGATATGGATGGTGATGGAGATACAGATGCGGCAACATGTGCCTTTGGGAGCCAGGAGGCAGCCTGGTATGAAAATGATGGCAGAGGAAACTTTCTAAAGCATGTCGTCGGTCGTGAGCAAGAAGCGTATGATATCCGCGCGGTAGACATGGATCGTGACGGGGATCTCGACCTTCTTGTTGCTGGTCGTGGCAGTCGCAATGTCGTTTGGTATGAACACGTTCGGTAGGGTGTTCTTTAGTCTGTTCCGATATTTGAGGTGACCACAACGTTGTCGATGTACACCTTCGTATTCGGGTCACCTAAGGAAATAATTTGAATGTTCGTAGCACGGTCGAAAAGGTAGTCTTCGGCAGGAACGTTCCGCTGCCACATATCACCATGTTCTGTAGTTACCAACACGCGGATCATTCGATCGGAAGTCTGACTTAAGTCAAATTGAAGATCGAAATGGGTCCAGGTTCCAGGCTCAGTCGGTGCGATGAGAGAGGTGTTGACTCGTATGCCATCTTGAGCAACTTCAATCGTAGCCAGATTCGTGATACCCGCGTTTGAATTGGTACCAGGTATGCTGAAGGAAAAAATTCCGGGCCTATCTTCGTCAAGCATGGCATCAAATGAAATCTGGTATCCAGTTGGTGCCCCCTGCTCTTCCGAAAGAAGAGGAATGCTGACAAGTGGCATCCATGGTTTGTTATTTTCCTTGCATTCTTTCATGAGGAGGCTTTGCGTACCGGTAGCAAAATACTCCTGTGTGAGAGAACTTCCAGTCCCGGTGATTTGCAGGTCGCTGAGGTCGGTGCATTCAAAGTCGCAGATGGCGAGCTGATGTGCCGAAGGCGTAGCCGACAGTCTGGTGTGGTAGGTTCCTGCCAGTGAGAATGTTTTGTCGCGTGTGGGTTCTGAAAACCCTGCATTCAGAGCGGTGTCTACAAGGCTTCTGTTTTCTTTGGCCAGGGTTGTGTCATCAACCGGTGGATAGATGGTCAGGAAGTTATTCTCATCAATCAAATTGAAAAAATAGTGCGTGGTTCCTTCTGGAATGCTGAAGACTGCCTCCGTGGGTCCGATTTCGCCATGGGCGCGGAGCCATTCCCGGCCCTCGTTTGGTGTGTAGATGAGATCGGCGTGTCTGATATCAGTGCCCTTATTTTCATAGGACACCACGGCCCGATTGTCTTCCTGTGCATGCCCAATGATTCGGGGAGATTGATTGCTCTTTGGAATCTCTGAAGCCTGAGGGTTGAAGTGTGGCTGTCTACCACCCATTTCCGAAATCAACTTTGATAGTTCCGCAGAGAGGACCGCCTTCTTTTTTGGTAAGTCTTCGGAGAGGTCTTTTGATTCCTCGATATCACCTCTGGGGTTAGATTGGTTCGGTATGTAGAGCCTGTAAAGCGATTCAACAGATTCTGGAGGTCTCGCCTGATAGTGACGAAAGAGCTTGTACTCACCCCTTCTTATTGAGGATGAATTTTCAGCGTGTGGAAAGTGCCAGAACATTGTGTCACGAACTGAGCCAGACTGAGTACGTACAAGTTGAGAGTCAGAGGGGTTCTGTTTGAGGAGTTGACTAAGATCACACCCGTCGAAGATTTTTCCTTCTGGTGCTGTTGCATTGGTCAGCGTGAGAATAGTTGGGTACAAGTCGAGTCCGTTGACCATGACATCAGTTTGCACGGCCCGAGGGATGCCTGGTCCGGTGATGACAAGAGGTACGCGGGTGCCTCCTTCCTTAAGAGATATCTTTCCACGGTCGAGTGGATTGTTGTCGGTATAGATCTCGCCTTTCCCGCCCTCCATGCCGCCGTTGTCAGACGTGAAAAAAACGTATGTGTTTTCCATGAGTTTGTGTCCCGGCCACCGCGGGTCGTCAGTGGTTTCGAGTGAATGAATGACCTGGCCGACGTAGTAATCAAGTTGTTCAACCATCGCGCAATAGAACGGATTTGTCTGTCCGGGGGTTTTCCACGTTGTTGCGTGTTCTGGCTTAAGAGTCACACCAAGTTTTGCTTCATATTTTCGAAGGAGTGCCTCACTCCGCATGACGATTGGGGCGTGAACAAGCCAGGTTGCGTAGTAGAGAAAGAATGGCTCCTCTTTGTTCGTTTGAAGGAAATCAAGTGCTGCCTGTTGTGGTGTATCAAAGGGAAATCCATTCTCGTCGAGTCGGTATGGATCTTCTGGGTTTGAGGTGGCAAAGCCTGTGAGACGGTCAGGCTTCATGGGGACCTGAACGCCACGGTCGTGTACAGAGCTATCAAAACCGTGGTGATAAGGTTGTGGATAGTCATAGTGGTTTTTGGAAATGTGCCATTTTCCGCAATGGCCGGTTCGATACCCAGACTGCTTGAGTGCCTCAGCGAGGGTGAATCGTTCCATTGGCATGCGGGCAAGAAAAAAGGGTGAAATTTGTGGGGAGTTGCGGTTGCGTGGCCGTGGTGGGAATCCACCGGCCACAGAGGTCATACCACCACGTGCTGGATGAAGCCCGCTCAGTATTGCTGCCCGACTTGGTGCACAGACGGGTGCAGGAGAATACGCCTGCCAGAACATGACTCCTTGTGAGGCAAGACGGTCAATGTTCGGCGTCTCCATCGGGGATGGTTCGTCAATGTCATAACAGTGCACATCCTGCCAACCGAGGTCATCTGTGAGGATTAGCACAACATTGGGTTTCTCAGGACGGCTGATTGGGCTCCGCTCATTGCCGGAAACAGTGCTTCGTAAGAAAGGTGTCGAGAGAGCCAGAATTCCAAAGAGAATCTTCTGCATGGTTCGTAGTTCTTTATTGACGTGGGCTGGGTCTGGCGTGGTGACGGTGAGTTGTCTCGCCGAGGCGGAAGGATTAAGCGTCAGCACTGAAATTACCATTAAATTCTTGTTGCTGTGGTAGAAAAAGACATCGGGTTTTCACAGGAGAAGGCGGGTGCCACCAAAGCGCCTACCCGTTTAATAGTCGGTATCAGTAGTATTCCAGGCATGAGATTCATGATACGAGGGAGAGAATGAAAAACCTTATATGCGTTCTTATTTTATGTGTGGGTGGTTCGGCTGCGCTCAGTCGAGCTGAGGAGTCGAGTCCACCAAATATTGTGTTTTTATTCGCTGATGATCAGCGCGCCGACACGATCGCCGCACACGGCAACAACCATATTCAAACACCGAGCCTAGATCGACTGACGCGTGAAGGTGTGAGTTGTCAGCAGAACTATTGTGCGGGGTCGTATTCGGGTGCAGTGTGTGTTGCCAGCCGGTCAATGATCATGACTGGACGACATTGGATGCGGATCGATGACACACGCAACTGGACTGGGCTGCCGTTACTGCCCGAGGTACTTGGTGAAAACGGATATGCGACGCATGCTGTGGGCAAATGGCACAATGGCCGCCCAACACTAGCCCGAGGGTTTCAGTCAGGTAAGGCGATCATGATGGGTGGCATGTGTGATCACACGGAAGTACCACTTCAAGATCTCACTCGAGAGGGTGCACTGACCAACAGCCGTGTTGGAGATGGATTTTCGAGCACGCTCTTTGCGGATGCGGCGATTGACTATCTTACGACCCACGGCAAAGCGAGCGAACCTTTCTTTCTTTATGTCGCATTTACTGCTCCGCATGATCCGCGGAATCCGCCGGAGTCAGTCCGGCAGGTGTACTATGACAATCCACCACCACTTCCAGAGAATTTTCTTCCACAGCATCCGTTTGATAATGGTCAGGTAAGCGGAAAGGGGCGCGATGAAAGTCTTGCAGATTGGCCACGACAGCCGGAAGTCATTCGTGATCAACTCTGTGAATACTATGGGCTCATAACCCACTTGGATAAACAGGTTGGCCGTATTCTCGATGCGATAGACACTCTTGGGTTTGGTGAAAATACCATTGTGGTCTATGCCGCTGATCATGGCTTGGCATTAGGAAGCCACGGTCTGCTAGGAAAACAAAATGTGTACGAGCATTCGATGACGTGTCCGTTGGTGGTACGGGGCCCGGGTATACCCGCAAATACATCGACTACGGCAATGACCTATTTGCTGGATCTGTATCGTACGCTGTGTGGATATGCAGGAGTCGACGTACCCGAAGGTGTTGACGGATGCGATCTCCGCCCAGTCTTTGAAGACACCAATGAAACAGTGCGAGAGTCAGTCTTTCTTGCTTATCAGGACAAAATGCGAACCGTTCGGGACAACACCCTGAAACTCCATGTCTATCCAGCAATCGATTATCGGCTTTTATTTGATCTCGAAGCTGATCCTCTGGAGATGATGAATCTTGCAGAGAACCCTGAGCGGGCTGAAGACGTGGATCGGCTTCTTGGTGAGATGAAGCGGTGGCAGAAGCGACTTGGTGACACCCTTCCCCTTTCTGTTGAAGATCCAAAGCCGAAGGAAATAAATCTCACCGGGAGGCCGCGGGTTCCTGATCGGTGGCAGCCAAAGTGGATTCGCGACAAATACTTTGGCGGGCGCGATGCGCCTGTGGCAGTGCCAGCTACCAACAAAAAACGCAACGCTCAGAAATAGTTTTCTAAGGGTTTCTTTTGTTGTATCGGACGAAGCATGTGGGACCTGTGACAGCAAGCCGTCGTAAAGGGTTGTAGTCAGAGCGTATTTTGATGTGTTTGAGGTGGTGGCCAACCCATCTCGTGGGACACTGAAATTCGAGATGATATGCTTTCTGCTCTATCAGAAAGCGAACCCACAGAGGAGAGAGTCCAAAATATGGATATTATCAATCAAAAAGACACTGTTCCGTTTACAACGGCTGATGGATCAACGATTCGTGAATTACTAGCGCATCGAAACTCTTCAATCCGGCACCAGTCGCTGGCGGAGGCTCGTCTTGCACCAGGTGTTGCTACCACACCACATCACCACATGGCGACGGAAGAAATTTATTACATCTTGGTCGGTGAAGCAGAAATGACCCTTGGCGAAAACAATCGTGCTGTTGTGCCTGGTGATGCGATCGCAATTCCGCCTGGTGAACGCCACTCGATCCGAAACACCGGTGATGAGGAACTCGTCTTCCTTTGCACCTGTGCACCTGGGTATGAGCACGCCGATACGTTTTTAGAGGGTTAGCAACGTTCATCCTGTTGGCCCATGTCTAACCGTGAAACCAATGCAGGTGTCAACGGTCAGAGAGACAATTCGGAATGGTGATTGGGTTGCGATGCTTGGAGTATGTTTCCAGCTGCTGAGTATCGGAGAAAAATGAACATAAAGTGAGGACAGATGTAGAAAAGCACCACTCAGATTCTTCCGTCCCAAACATAAGGTCTTTGCAACCATGGAACAGGACAAAACATCTCAGTTTAGGGTTGAAAAAAATGTCATCACCGGAGCACTCATTGGCAGTCGGGGTTGGGATGCACTAGGTGCGGGTTGTGAGTCACTGCCACAGTCCTCTAAAAAACGGAGTCCGGAAGGAGCTCGAAAGCCTCCAGAAAAAGATCGATGAGTCAGTCGTGCTAGGACTGAAATGGTCAGTCTGAAAGTTCTTTTATCTGGAAGTTATCGAAATACACTGTTTCTTCAGCAGTGGTCTGCCAGGAACTGTCTCCACCACCAAAAAAAGTACTAAACAAGAATCCGTCAATTGAAAACGTATCGGTGTCACGGAATCGAATAGTGTCCATCTTTAAAACAAGCTGGTCGTCGAAGAACGCTTGTAGCCTTCCATCGCGTTTACCAGGCGTGTTCATAACCAGTCGATGAATGATTGTGTGCCACTGCCCTGGGATGAATCGAACCTGTTTGTCTGTGGTCGGATCCACCCACGGTATCTGGTGGCCATAGCGTTCTGGCTGGTCAGGATAATAGAGATATTGCACAGCCCGTCCGTCTTCGCGCCACATCATGCGAGCTGAAAAGCCGTCACGACCAGTCGGTTTATTCCCACCGGTATTACCTTTGCCCCCAAATAACCCAGGCAGTTTGCCTCCTCGGACAAAGTCAAACCCTTTTTGGAACATCACGTCAAATCGTACTTCAACAGCAGAGTAAGATGAATCAAATTGAAGTCGCCATACGGCGCCATTCTTTTCAGAGCCGAAGGTATGGGCAGGAAACTTTACAGTGAGCGACGTTGTTCCCGAATCGGGTTGCACCACCCACACCCTGTGTTCTTCGATACCGTCTGACCAACTTGGGTTCTTCCAGTCCTCTTTCATTTGTGCTTCTGTGTAGAGACCCATTGCTGTGTGCTCAAAGTCTGCACTAAAAATCCTGCGAACGTGTACGTCGGTTGACGGGACACGAGAGGATTCAGCCTCATCGGCACGCAGTGTGATTCCCACGGGTGCCAACATCGTCAGGACTGTAATTGTTTTGACGTTCAACAGAAGTTGCATCCATTCCCCACGGTACAGGTCAACTGCGATACCTCTCATCACGTCGTCTTTGGTGACAAGAAAATACTTGTCTTGCTACGTGAAAGCTTTGCGTTCTACTTTTGCTCCCAATGCCAGCTTGCGTTATCGTTGCGCCGTCTTAGACGAACCTTATGGTAGCAGGTGCTCGATTGTCAGTTTTTTTGTATCAATTTCAAATGTGCCGAGGTCCCTCAGAGATTTACTTTCTTGGATCTCACACGTGAGAGAAGTGTCTGTCGGTCGTGCAAACCGATTCTGCAAGCGATCTTTTGGGATGGGGTCGAGCAACGTCTTTTGGGGCTGAGCCCAACGAAAGGTTATGGCATAGTTGCCAGCAGGTGCCCCATCGTGTGTTTCGTATGTTGTGAGCTGAAACATGCCATCGTCATTGGTCATTCCAGAGGGTCGAAATAAATCACCCTCGGCGATGAGTGTCGATGAATGCAGTGTCACGCGAACATCACTGGCTGGATCTCCATCGATCGTTTGGACCCGTCCACTCACCGGGTACGTCAAATTAGGATATTCAGGTCTCGTGCAGCCAGGGAGAAAAAGTATGAAAACTAAAACAAATTTATACAAAACGAACTCCGCAGGTGGTCAGGTAGTTGTGTGTACTCGCAGCAGAAACTACTTGATCAATCGCCACCATTTCGTGTGATGAAAGCGATGAGTGTTTCGATATTGATACTCTCGTTGATAAATTGAACCGAGCCATCCACGAAGGCAACGTTGGCTCCTCCGGGATGAAATGAATAAAGTCCAAGGTCGTTGCTGCAGTTTACGCCACAGGCGCCCGGTCCTGTGGTACCGGTTGGTAAGCTTCCAGTGAGCTTTGTGTTGCCGCTTGTTGTATCGGCCCAACCGCCTAGGCCTCCGTATGCTCCGGAAATTTGAGTACCAGTGTCTGTGCCTTTCTGCCACACCATGTCTTTCCCTGCAATCTCGACCAAAAGCACAGTATTGGAAGTACCATCAACGATCTCCGCATAACTGGTCTGGCCATCGGATGAGTCATCTCTAGGAACAGCTTCGAGGCAGCCTGCTAGCTGGGACGCGGTAGCACTTTTGCCAAGGTAGGTGATGAGGTTCGGGTCAACTCGAACAATAGGTGACATGTCGGCGACATAGGCCGTCATTGGAAGGCCAAAACCACTGAATGTGTAGGGCCCATCAGGCTCACGGCTGGATGGGCAGAGAAAGTCGTCAATGCGAGTGTTTGATACCGCTTTGTTTTGGATGCCATAGGCCAGATTCTCAAAGAAAAATGGTGCATCAAAAGAGTATTGGTCGTAGAGGTTGCTTCGTTCAATAAAGGGAAGAAGAAAAAGTCCCCATCCACAGTTTCTTGCATCCACATTCACCGCGAGTGGTGCGAATTGATTATTGTTTGCTGACGCCTGATTGGCATAGGCGAGTGCAGTCTGTTTGAACTTGTTCTGGCAACTGAGCCTGCGAGCTGCCTCTCGTGCCTGTTGGACCGCTGGGAGAAGAAGCCCCACAAGGACCCCAATAATTGCAATGACAACCAATAATTCAATAAGAGTAAAAGCTTTTTTCATGGTGACCTGTAGATTTATGCTGGTGCGATCTGGTGACGAATTGCTTGCCGAAGAGGTCACGTCGTCATGGAACGTGTTTTCTGTACTATAACCCGAGGTCCGAGAATATTATAAAAATGATACGGAGTTTGGCTCGTTTCGTCTATTGAACAAGCAAATCCCGGGTGACAAGTTATTACCGTTGTATGTCGTTGCTGGTGGACATTTAAATTATGAAACGGAAAACTCTGCTTGTCTTCGTTGGACCAAGTTCGCTTTCTGAAAAATCCACCGATAATTAGTAGAAAGAATGGCTGAGTTAGGACCCAGAGAATCGAGGCGGAAACCAAAGTTTTCGGGATAGCTACCCGACGCCGTAATAAGTCTTGGGAGTAGACATTTTTGTAGGAAGAGACCGGCCCTAATCCTGGCCAGGCAGGTAGAGTTCTTCAGCCTTTTCGTCTTGACGGGTCTGACGCTGCGTCTGCCCAGAGTTCTGTTCTTCCTCATTCGTGCCTCGTTTTTTTTCTTGCATGCAACCGGTGACGCTCGAAATAAGTACGAGGGTAAGGATTAGTCGAGAGACCATGACAATGTATTCTTCCTGCTCGAGAATCTCTGTGAAGAGGTGAGTCTATCTACGTCCAGGGATGTTACGTGTGAGGATTGTCTACACCCTCTAATGTCGACGTTTCCCACTCTCCGCACCAGTCTCCAGCCTTTGTCGAGGGCCAGATGCCTGCGACCACCAGCTTATCATCAACAAGATCTGGAAGTATCGGTGGCATACGGCGACATTGGCCCCAGTCATTTACATCGCGAAGCGCTTGCTTACGCCAAAATCGGCACGTGTCGCAGGACCGGCCTTCAGCGTTTTGAATTGGTAGTACAGTCATGGAGAATCCAATGTGCTCGCGAATTCTGCTCTCAATGTGGCCGGACCAGACTTTAATCCTAGCCAGTACCCAAAGACACTGGCAGAAAGACCATAGAAATCTGAAGGAATCACCAGCATTCTGGAAAAAAAACTATGTTGCGTTGGATTCCACATCTCTATCCCGTGTGTGACAGACCAGGTAAGAAAACCAAAGAGCATGGCCAGAACGCAGCAGGCCTGATTTCGCGGTCGGCCGTAAATACCGAATACGACAGGCACAAACAGCGCAGAAAGCTGAATTGAAAGCGCAATGTCCAAAAGTCCCATCAGGGACTCACCGAGTAGTGCGATGCAGAGGCCTCCAGTCGAAACCAGGACGACACTGAGTCGGTCGCGGAATAAAGCCCGCTGTTTCTGAAAATAGGGACTCCGGACAAGGAGGTTGTGTCCGAGAATGGTCGCGGGTGCTAGCACGGCACTGGTCGCCGTTGAGATGATCATTGAGACAACTGCAATAACAAAAACAATGAGCATGGCCGGGGAAAGATAGGCATTTGCGAGATAGGCAACCGGGTCCAGTGTTCCACCGGGATGCGTTACCAGTGAGGCAAACCCCAACAGTAAAGGAAGACTTCCGAAAACAAGATACAGTAGGCCAGCAAGAATGCAGGCACGCGATGCCGTCTTGGCGTCTTTAGCAGCAAATACACGCTGTTGAAGATCTTGGCCGGGGATGTTTCCAAAGAGTCCTGTTGCCCACGCAGCAAGCACACTCAAAACCGCAGTGATATATGCCGTCGTTGAGCCGGCAGTGCCATACTCAGGCCAGAAATTCAAATGCCGAGGATGGTTGACGCAAAGTTTGTCATAAAGAACAGACACGCCAAGAAAGGGATTGCCATTCCCAAGGAGTGGATCTGAAAGCGCTGCAGACGTGAGGATGATGAGCCCAACGATTGCTACCAGTATCTGAAAACTGTCTGTCAGAGTGACTGACCACATGCCGCCGATGAGTGTGTAAGCGAGTGTTATTGAGGCGACGAGGAAAAGGCCGACTGGAAATGGAATGGCAAAGTACAACTCAAGAAGGCCCGCAAGTGCAGAATATTGCAAGGCAATCCACGCGAAATAACTTGGCACCTGAATAAGGCCGCCCGTTAGCTCGGCCGCCGGACCGTAGGTCTGGCGATAAAAATCTGCCATTGTGAAAATCTTTCTGTTCCACAATGGACGAGCGAAGAAGATTCCTGCAAGAATCAACGTGCCAGCGCAGGCAAAAGGGTCGAGTACAACACCCAGAAGACCTTCTTCGCGAACGGCCGCTGCGGCAGCGAACATAGTGGCGGCACCAAACCATGTTGCAATAAGAGTGCCCCAAGCAAGAAACAGTGGAAGTCGCCGCCCTGCAACGAGATAGTCGGCCTCTGTCTCAACTCGCCGACTGGCAACGACGCTGATTGCAAGAAGAAAAAGAATATACCCACAGAGTGCGACCGCCAGCAGACTTTTGGCCGACGGAGCCAAATCAATTGAGTGCACACCGAAAACGGAAGACAGTAGCAAAGCGTTTCTAACCCAATTACAAAGCATAGTGTTTGATCGACGCCGTTAGCGGATGGTTCCCGTGAGCGAGCACAGGAACTCAGGGAGCCGCTTAGGTATGCTAAAAAAAAGAAAGGCTGCCAGAAAAGTCATAGTCATGATCTCGCAGAGTTGGCGGAAAGAACCTTTATTACTGAGGTGATTGCCGCATCTTCTGGGTACCTTTTGGGGGGTGCGGTTGAGTGGTTTGCATGGACACCTACATTGGACTATGAATGCAGCAATTATGAGGGTCCACGGTGCGAAGGAGACGATGAATGAATGTGAACCAAACTCAGTCCGGTCGCTACTGCGAGCAGCGTCCGTGTCATCGAATACCCGGCTCTTTTGCTTTCATATTTTTGACAGTAGTGATCTTTTGCACCGCGCACGGTGACCCAAGGGTGTATGCCGAAGCGTCAGGTGGTACGGAATATGAGGCAACATGGGAGTCTCTCGACTCGAGAGTAACACCTGCCTGGTTTCAAGATGCAAAATTTGGCATTTTTATTCATTGGGGGCTCTACTCAGTTCCTGCTTGGTCACCGAAGGGGACCTACGCAGAGTGGTATTGGCATGCGAAAGATGGCTTGCCACGAAAACATGCGGCAGCTGTTGCTCGTTCAGAGGCGGTGAAGGAATTTCACGCACGGGTGTATGGCAAGGAATTTGCCTACGAAGATTTCCGCCCGCTGTTTACATGCGAGCTTTTTCGTCCAAAGCAATGGGCCGAAATATTTAAGCGCAGTGGAGCTCGCTACGTCGTACTTACCTCGAAACACCACGACGGCTATTGCCTTTGGCCAAGTGCGGAGGCCTCGCAGAGTTTCGGAACCGCCTGGAACAGTGTTGAGTCTGGTCCGCAGCGTGATCTTGTTGGTGATCTCACACGAGCGGTGAGAGCTGAAGGACTCAAAATGGGACTCTACTATTCCATTTGGGATTGGTTCAACCCGTTCTGGCCTGAAACAGAGCATCCATACACTGGAAAAAAAGAGGAGAGCGTCGAAGGCGCAGCAGGGCGGAAAAAATACATCCACGAAGTCATGTATCCGCAGTTCAAGGAGCTTGTCGAGAAGTACCAGCCAGCGTTGATCTTTTCTGACGGTGATTGGTGGATGGATGATGACAAATGGGAGACACGGCCGCTGCTCGCTTGGCTGTATAACAATGCACCAAATAAAGATGAGGTGGTGATCAATGACCGCTGGGGCAAGGTACGAGGGAAGCACGGCGGATATTTCACCACTGAATACGGCGCAGGGTTTGACGATCCCGATGTCCTTTGGGAAGAAAACCGTGGCATAGGGATGTCATTTGGCTTTAACCGAGAAGAGTCGTTTGAGGATTACAACTCGGCAGAGCATCTGATTCTCATGCTCGTCGACACTGTCTCACGAGGTGGAAACCTGCTGCTCGATGTCGGCCCAACACATGACGGTAGAATTCCCGTCATTATGGAAGAGCGGCTTGCCGAAATTGGCAGTTGGCTTGATGTGAACGGTGAAGCTATTTACGGAAGCCGGCGTTGGGCCAAAGACTCGCAGTGGAGTGCCGGAACCATGCCGGAGTTTACAAAAGAGGATCATCACACAGGCACTGCACTCACAGAGTCAACAATCCGTCCAAAGCCAGGCAATGCATCAAGAGAAGCATTATTCACAGGAAAGGGAAGCACCCTTTTCGCACTCAGCCCAGGGTGGCCAGTTGGTGAAACATTTGTCATCCGGAATGTAATGCCTTCGGATGCTAGCGAGGTATCTCTTCTTGGCTCAGAAAAAACTCTGGCTTGGAAGCATGTAAATAATACGATCGAAATCGATCTTACAAATATTGGAATTCATGACCTGCCCTGTGATTACGTCTTTACATTCAAGCTCACTCATATCAAGCCGCAGTTAACTGAAGAATAGGTGGAGACAACAATGATGGTACGAGGGATAAAAAAGTGGATGGCTCGCGTCGTTTCCATGGCCTGCCTGCTGGCCGCGACACATGGGTACACAGCCGAACGGTTTACGCCAGATGTGGAATCGCTGCAAAAATATCAGTGTCCAAAATGGTTTCGAGATGCAAAGTTTGGTATCTATCTGCACTGGGGAGCCTACTCGGTCGTTGAGCGAGGTGAGTGGTACGCACGAAAGCTTTATGAAGAGGGTGGTGAGGACTACGCGTACCACCTTGAGCACTACGGGCATCCTTCAGAATTTGGCTATAAGGACTTCATTCCACTGTGGAAGGCAGAAAAGTTTGACCCTGATGCGTTGCTGGCCCTCTTTAAGCGGGCCGGTGCAAGATACTTTTCACCATGCGCAGTTCATCATGACAACTTCGATCTGTGGGACTCAACGCACCATGAATGGAACGCTGCCGCAATGGGACCGAAACGAGACATTATCGGTGCCTGGAGAGATGCCACACTAAAAGCGGGTTTGCGATTTGGTGTGACCACACATTTGTCACGCAGTTATAGCTGGCTGAACGTCGCAAATCAGGCCGACACCCAGGGGCCAAAAAAGGGCATCGCCTACGATGGCGGGCAAGGGGCAGGAAAAGGTCTGTACCCACCAAACGATGGGCAGAGCACGCACCCAAGAGCCCCATTGAATGCACCGAAAGCGTGGCGTGATCACTGGAAGAAACGGCTTGAACAACTCGTCGATGACTATCAGCCCGATCATCTGTATTTCGATTGTGCTGTGCCCTTCCGTGGTGATGACAATGGGCAGACGGGAATGGATGTCATAGCCCATTTTTATAATGCTCGTCCAGAAGGTGTGATGTGCGTCAAAGAACGGCCTTGGCAAGGTCTCTATGCTGACGGGATGACAACACTCGACTACGAGCGAGGCAAGGCAGGTCACATCCTTCCGGAACCTTGGCAAACCGATGATTCGATCGGATCATGGGGATACAACGTAAATAAGCCCTATACCACGTCGGATCTTCAGATAGACAAATTTGTTGATATCGTCAGTAAGAACGGAAACCTGCTGTTAAACGTTCCAATTCGAGCTGATGGAACGCTTGACGAAACAGCCACACAAATTCTTGAGGATATAGGCGGGTGGTTAGCTGTTCATGGAGAGGGCATCTACGAGACTCGTCCATGGCATTACTTTGGTGAGGGGAAAGTCAATGAGATCCCTCATTTTGTCGAAGAATCTCCATTTACATTCCGGGACATTCGCTACACCGTGAAGGGTGACTATCTCTACGCCTTTGTGCTGAAGTGGCCTCCAAAGAATAAGGAGTATGTTGAACTCACTCTTCTTGCGAGGGGCAATAGTCGGATTGGTGAGATTCAATCAGTAGAGATGCTCGGGCATGATGGCGAATTGGTCTGGGAACGGCATCCTGATGGGCTCCGTGTAACCTTTCCAACGAAAAAACCAACCGAGTTTGCCCATTGTCTGAAAATCCAACTCCAGCAGAAATAAGATGTGTGGCTTCACAGGAGGAGTACGCAGATGATAACCGCACGAGTGTTTTTGACTGGGTGGGTGATTGTGCTGGTTTGCTTGGCCAATGGGCCTCTGCTGCATGCAGAAAAATATGAGCCACAGTGGGAATCCCTCGCCCGGCATCAGCAGGCTCCCACATGGTTTCGTGATGCGAAGTTTGGCATCTACTTTCATTGGGGACCGTATGCGGTTCCAGCTTTTGGAAACGAGCACTACCCTCGGACGATGTATGGTCATAGTAGTGGAAAGAAACCAAAGCCAAAAAAAGCAGCTACAAAGGGTATTGGTTTTCAGACGTATCGCGAACATGAATTCCATATTCGTACGTATGGGCAGCCAAAGACGTTTGAATACCACGATTTGTTCCCATTATTCACGGCACAATCGTTTAATGCTGAGGAGTGGGCGGATCTTTTCTTTCTGTCCGGGGCGAAGTTTGCTGGCCCAGTTGCCATGCATCATGACGGGTTTGCCATGTGGGACTCCGCAGTCACACCATGGAATAGCATGGCGATCGGGCCGCGACGCGATATCGTCGGAGAAATGGCTCGTGCGATCCGCAAGCGACAGATGAAATTTATTACAACTTTTCACCATGCCAAAGTGGGTCGGGCAGCCGAGGGTGATCCAGAAAAACATCGCTGGCACTATCTTGGAAGGCAGAAATATCTTGAGCGGGAAGCTCCTGAAAAGATCGGTCATGATGACGAATCGCTTCGGAAGCTCTATGGCACCATGCCATGGCTCGAATTTCTGCAGATGTGGGAGGCGTTGCTGGCGGAAGTTATTCATAACTATGAGCCTGACTTGATCTGGTTCGACTCATGGCTTGATCGGATTCCAGAAGAAACCAGAAGAGAGTTTCTGGCTACCTATTTTAACGCAGCAGGTGATTGGAATCGGGATGTGGTGGTGACTTATAAACAGGAGGATCTACCAGCCAATGTCGGTGTTGTCGATTATGAAAAAGGCCGACTTGATGATTTGACCGACGACACTTGGCTGACAGACGACACAATCAGCGCTGGATCATGGACCACAACCGGAAGTTGGTCGTATACCGAAGAACTAGACATCAAGTCAACAAAAGTTCTACTTCATACGCTCATAGATATCGTGAGTAAGAACGGAAATCTGTTGTTGAATATTTCCCCGACCGCTGACGGCATCATTCCTGAGGTGCAGCGCGAGAGCCTGCTGGGAATGGGAGCCTGGCTCCGGGCCAATGGAGAGGCGATTTATGGAACTCGCCCATTTCGGACATATGGTGAGGGGCCGAAACGGCTTACTTCAAGTGGGCATTTTGTTGAGATGAGTGGTGAGTACACGAGTGAAAATATCCGTTTCACCCAAAAAGAAGATACGGTGTTTGCAATACAACTTGGTTGGCCCGGTTCGGGTAAACGGGTACAGATAAAAAGCCTTGGTCGAGCAAGTATGGTAGGCAGAATGATCACGGGTGTCTCCGTAGTAGATTCTCCCGAAAGTATTCAGTGGAAACTTGAGGATGATGCACTCTTGATTACAGCGCCATCTGTTGCGCCGAATAACTTTGCGATTTGCTACCGTATTGAAACCACGAGCTTGTAGTATCGGACTGTTCGTGGCGAGGGCAACGCAATGTCTTGGATGCAATGGTACGAGAGTCTTCAGAAACCAGCGTGGACGCCGGAGCCAGGGACTATCAGCATCATTTGGCAAGTGCTTTATCCAATTATCCTGTTCAGCTTCAGCTATGTTTTTCTGAAAGCAGTGCGAGGGAAGATTCCTCAGGCCATTGCCCTGCCCTTTGCCGTCAACTTTGTCGCAAATCTGGCATTCACGCCGATTCTATTTGGGCTACGGAGCCTTGTTCTTGCTTCATTCGATATTGTGGTCGTTCTGGCGACAATTGTGTGGGGAATGGGTATGATCTGGCGATATCACCGGTGGGTTGCCATTGTGCAGATTCCGTATTTGATTTGGGTTGCCATCGCGACGTGCCTGCAACTGGCAATTACGCAAATGAATATATTCTCACCCTAAACCTTTGAAAGCGGTAACTATGAATAGTTCTCTTGTTTTGACAGCGCTTCTGGCTTTGTGTTCGGCCCAAGTAGTGGCTCCTTCCGAGCAGGCCGGACTAATTGATTTTCGAAATAAAGAACAGTCAAAGGGATGGAGCGCTGTGAATGATGGAGTGATGGGTGGCCGGTCTGTTGGTAAATTGAGCCGATCTGATGACAGCGGGATGAGCTTTTTCGGTACGTTGTCACTTAAAAATAATGGTGGCTTTACATCAATTCGCTCAGGGCGGATGAATATTGAGATGGCGCCTGAAGATGGGTTTCGGATAAGACTCAAGGGTGATGGGCGGACCTATATTTGCAATCTGTATCCGAAAACACGAAGAATGGCATTTTCATACCGTGCATCTCTTCCAACGGTGGCTGGACAGTGGACTGAGGTGGTCGTCCCCCTCAACGACTTCACGCCAACTTCTTTTGGGCGACGAGTTCAGGAAAAGGGCCCACTGTCTCCTGATCAAATTGGTGGAATAGGTTTTATGTTGAGTGATAAAAAGCCAGGTGCATTCAAGCTCGAAATCGAATGGGTCAAAGTGGAACAACCGTCAGCCGAGGATAAATAGCACACTGAAAGTGCGGGGCTAGAGGGTGACGGTTGAAAAATAGAGAGCTCCAACCGCTCCAACGGAAACACCGACAACAAGAGCAAAAAGGAGGCGGCTACGGTTTGCTCTGAACGGATTCACGTGATATCCAATCAAGGCAGTGATTGACCCTGCCCCAAGGGTAAGAAGGGATCTCGCTTGTGCCTGCTGGTTTGGTGAAACGCGGATAACAAGGGGCGTCACCAGTCCGAGGATGATCACAGCCATCGGTATGATGCTAATCAGTGCGATGGCAGCTGACCGACGCGTTGCCGTTGAGTGGGGCCCCGGTGTCCACCACAGAATGGCACTCAGCGAAAGAG
>WLWE01000723.1_pt1 | contig 27390 bp, 34 predicted proteins | sample 6718301 | NCBI WGS metagenome assembly WLWE01 (sample SAMN12718691, study PRJNA515312) | sponge metagenome | isolation source: marine sponge | host: Mycale hentscheli | place: New Zealand: South Island, Marlborough, Capsize Point | collected 2003-05-01 | reverse complement strand
TTAATTTATTTTTTAGCAATCTAACTACAGGAGCAGGTGAAAGAGTAATTTGTCTTCCGGGTGGTAACATAGGAATTAATTCTCCAAAGCGACCAGCACCTATGACATTTACATTAGGATTTTCTTGCACAATGTAAACTTTAGCCATAATGTTCTCCTTTCTCATTTTTATTATTTACTTATAGTATAGAAGTTATATAAAGTAAAATATTAATTAGAAAACAGAAAGATTAAATGCAAGTTAAATTTATTAATGAAATTGATTTTTTAAAATATAAGTTTAAAACTAAACCTTATAAACATCAATATGATGCGTTTTTAAAATCAAAAGATAAAAAAGCATATGCCTTGTTTATGGAACAAGGGACTGGAAAGTCTAAAGTAGTAATAGATAATATAGCTTATCTTTATAGAGAAGGTAAAATTAATTGTGCTGTTATTGCTGCACCTAAAGGTGTCTATCGTAACTGGATAGCATCAGAGTTTAATACTCATATGCCAGATGATGTAAAAAGTTTTACAGATATATGTATATGGAATCCTAGTGAAACTAAATCCAATATAGAAACACTTACTAACTTTTTAAATCCTTCTCATAAATTAAAATTTTTTATAATAAATATAGAAGCTCTATCTACTGACAAAGGTAAAAATTATTTAAATAGATTATTAAACATTACTAAATGTTTTTGGACTATTGATGAAAGTAGTAATATTAAAAATAGAACTGCAAGAAGAACTAAATCTTGTTTAAAGTTAGGTAAACTTGCAAAGTATAAAAGAATATTAACAGGAACTCCTGTGACCCAAGGTCCATTAGACTTGTGGGCTCAAATGCATTTTCTAGATGAGTATATATTACAAGCTAGTTTCTATGCTTATCGAAATACTTTTTGTGTAATGCGAAGAAGAAGAACATCCACACATAGTTTTGATGAAATTGTCGAGTATCAAAGATTAGATGAATTACAAGAAATACTAGAAGAACATAGTTTTAGAGTAACTAAAGAAGAATGTCTAGATTTACCACCTAAAATAAGACTTAAAAGAGAAATAGAGCTTACTCGTGAGCAGAAGCTCATGTATCACACACTGAGAAAACGAGCTATATTAGAACTAGAACAGTCTAAATTAGTGACTGCGCCTCTCGTTATCACACGAATATTAAGGTTACAGCAGATATTATGTGGATTTATTAAATATGACGATGGAACTGAAGAAATTATAAAAGGAACTAATTCTAGGCTTCAAGAACTATTAGAGGTACTTGAAGAGACAACTGGTGGAGTAATTATATGGGCAACATATCGTAATTCAATTAAATTGATCCGTGATACTCTAGCTAAAAAATATGGAGCTAGTAAAGTTGCTACATTTTTTGGTGATACTCCTTCAGAAGAAAGACAGAATATAGTTGAACGATTTCAAGCTGGTGAAATTAAATATTTTATAGGTCAACCTAGAACTGGTGGTTATGGTTTAACTTTAACTAAAGCTAAAACGGTTATCTATTTTAATAATACTTATGATATGGAAGTTAGATTACAATCAGAAGATAGAGCACATAGAATAGGCCAAACTGATAGTGTAACTTATATAGATTTTGTATGTCCTAAAACTATTGACGAAAAGATATTACAAGCTTTAAGCACTAAAAAGAAATTAGCTGATCAAATTACAGGCGATAATTGGAAAGAGTTATTTCTTTAATTTTTTCTTTTTGCATTGGCAACGTGGAGCAAATAATTTATTACCTATCCAGTCGGATATAACATCTAATCCTGCAAAAAATTTATATATAAATTTATCTATCATTTTGGTTTTTTCATTATGTCAGCACCTTTTAAACCATAGATAGCTGAAACTACACCAATAAATAAAGCTTGATACCAAAAAGGCATATTATTAAACTGTTCAAAAAACTTTTCTACCTTCATCATTATTTCTGGATCATCAGAAAAGATAGACCATATTAATAACATGACAGGTGCCGACACCAAAATCAACACAAACTCGTCTTTCCATCCTTGTTGATTATTAGTTATTACTGCTTTCTTATATTCTAATTCACCATTAGCCATACGTTCTGCATGTTTCATTTCGGCAACTGATTCAAGTTCTCTTGTTTTTCTTCTATTAGTTGCTATACTCATTCCAGTTTTAATAATTCCCGGTACAAGTTTTGATGCTATACTTAACCACATATTATTTACCTATGATTATAGATAAAACAAATAATACTATTAAAACAACCCATTGTTTTTTATTAAATGTTTCTAATAGTCTAATTTTTTTTTCTATTACTTTATTAATAATTTTATTGAACATTAATATCCTCCTTGTATAACCATTCTTTTAAATTAAATCCCGGGCAATTAGGTTTGTTATCTTGTATATCGCTATGACCTACTATCTCTACAATATTAGGATTAGTCATTTTAAGTCTTTTAATTAAATCTTTTAAAGATAAAAATTGCTCTAATGTAAAATTATTCTCTGGTCCATTATCATCACCCATACCACCGATTAAACAAACACCTATACTTTTAGAATTAGCCGCAGGTGCGTGAGCACCTTGAAAACCTTCTGGTCGTCCTACTTCTACTAGACCACCTCGTTTAATTATATAGTGGTAACCTATATCATCCCAACCGTTATCGTCTACATGCCATTTTTTAATTTCAGTAGCTCCTATATCCATTGATGCTTTTGTTGCAGCACAATGAATTACAATCATCTCTGTTTTTTTTCTTAACTCCATTCGGCACTCCTTTTTGGGACTATTCTACATTTTTTATTAGTTAAGTCTACCGATAATATTTGTACTCGTTTGTCTTTAATTCTAGCTGTTCTAGATATAATACTTCCATCTTTTCTTTTACCTACCATCTTAACATCAAAATATTGATAATCTAAAGTAGTTGGATGCACTGCAACTAAATCAATTGGACAATGTGTTTGACTTCCTTTGAATACATAAAAGCCTTTCTCTTGTAGCCAGACTGTTGCAAGGTTTTCACAAAGACAACCTTTATTTTTTTGAATCATGTTAATAATTCTATTAAAGTCATTCCTAATCCACTAATTATTAATGCAGCTGCTCCTATAAGTATTTTTTCTAATCTATTGATTTGTGTCGCTAAAGCGTTTATTTTATCGTGAGTTTGTTTTTGCATAATTCTACAAAGCTTTTCGTGATTATCTAATCTAATTGCTGTTGTAGTTTTTTTCATTAATTTATCTTCTCTTCAAATTTTTCTTTTTCTATATTTCTATCTTCAGTTTCTCCCGCAATTTCTAAAGCATCTTTTACTTTATCATAAGTCAATTCTTTAGATTTACTAAATACTGCTTGTAAAGCTTTAATTGCATATTTAGCTGTAACGTCAATTGGAAAAAATATATCAGCATCGTTTTTCATACGATCATCATCACCTTCAATTTTATCTTCTAGATATTCTTTTTGAACTAACGGATTTCTTAAAGGATTAGCTGAAAATGTTTTTCTTAAACCAGCTCCTCTATTTAATCCAAAATTTGCAAAATCAATAGATTTATTAATTGCTTTCATTGCAGTTTCTAAAAATTTACTTCTTTCTTTTTGTGGAAGTTTAGTCATCCATCTAGGATAGTTACCAGCTAAAAAGTTTTTTTGTGCAGCTTCAACAAATAAACCATAATCATTAAATAACATTAGATTGTCTTGACTTAATCCAAACTTATCTAATAATCTTGATGCACGGTTAAGTATTAATCTTTTATGGTTTAATGGACCATATATCATATCAATAAATAACGCAGCATTCTCTGTAGCTTTTTTAACACTAACGTCAGTTGCTTTAGCTAGTTTAGTAGGAACTTGTAACATTTCTAATACATTAGCCATTGATCTCATAGTTGTAAAAAATTCAGGACTATATAGTTGTAAAAGACCTGATCTATTATTATTTAAAAAAATATTCATTTTAGCACCATTAATAGTTCCTGTTTTCATAGGAGTTCCTCCTACTATTTGTGCAACTCTATTTGTAACAAAACCTTCGCCAGTAACTTCTTTCATCATTCTTGTTAAAAAAATTTCTCTAATTTCTTTTACTGTTTGAGTTGGTAAAGCATTTAATAATTTAGTAAGATTAGATGATTTTAAAAATCCACTAGAAAGTATATGTTCTACTATTTCACCTGGTCCTGAACTACTTAAAACACTCCAATTTTCTATACCAGGAAGAAATTTAGCAACAGTTCCATTTATATCATTTACTTCTTTTACCGATTGATCAATAACTTTAAATACACCATCTGAATCTTTAGAAACTTGTGAGTATAATTTTTTACCTAATAGTGATTCATAATTTTTACCAAACTTTTTAAAAAATTCTTTATGAGTCATTTCTGCTACATTGTCAGCACCCGGGATAACTTTGTTAAAATAATTTCTTAATAAAGCTTGTTTAATTCTTTCTGTTGTAGCTTTAGGAACTAACCCTTTTTCAATTAAATCACCAAAAGCCATTGCTTCAGCTCTTGAAACATCTGTATTATTAACTAATCTATTAAATAATTTTTCACTACTATATTTTAAATTTTCCATGCTTTCTTTAGTGGCACTACTTCCAAAATCTTCAGCAAAATTTTTAAAAAAAGTTGCTCTTTTTAAATTTAGTAATTCTAATTGTTCTGCAAATTCTGCGGCTAATTTAGTATCACCTGATTCTATTATTGCTTCACTTATATTTTTATTAATATTTTTACTTAACTGTTTTAAAGCACCAATTGACGTTGCATTTTCTGTAGTTTCTAATAAAACATTAACTGCATTTTTTAAAGTTACAACATCTCTTAAAGTTAAATCTTTCTTTTTTTGTAATTGTTTAAAACCTTCTTTAACATCTTTTAATTTTTTACCAGTGCTTTGAAAACCAGCATCATTAAATAAAGAATATAATCTAAATAATTTATTTTCTGCTTTAATTTTTATAGCATTCGCAGGTGTAGTTTTTTTACCAATAGTTTTTAATTTTGTAGGAAATAAACCTTTTTTAAATGTAAATTTTTTTAGATCATTTTCTATAATCTTAATAGCATTAGAAACATTAAACTTAATAGGAGTTTTATTTTTAATTACTCCAGTTTCTATGTTTTTATTTAAAAGTGATATACGAGCTTCAAGTGCTTTATAAGTATCATCTAAAGTTACACCAAACTCATCTAAATATCTTGTTGCTGCATCATCTACAAAAGATTTTTCTAATTTAATTAAGCCTTGAGAGTTTTTAATTAAAGCTAACTCTGCTTGTTTAATTCCTACTTCTGCTTGACCTACTATTTGTCTTTGAATATTTTGAATAATTTTATCAGCTTGTTTATTACCCACTTCTGATACTTTAGTTGTTTGTTTTATAATCTTATCTTCAATAGCTTTAAACTCTGCTTTAGTTTCTAATTTTGTAACTTCGTCAGATAGTAATGCTTTCTGTGCAGCACTTCCTTTTTTAATTAATTGATCCGAGTTTAATATTGCTTTACCAACTGATACTGCAAAATAATTATCTACTTCTGTTTGTGTAAAGTTAAATTCTTTTTTCATTTGTTCTTTAACTTTATTTACTTCTTTAAATATTCCAGTATTAGTTTTACCTTGTGTTTCGATAAACTCTTTAATAGTATTAGTACTTAATTGATTTTTTCCTAATATTGTAGGTAGTATTAGTTTTGCACCAGTTAAAAATACTCCTGTTGCTGCAGCATCGATAGCTGCATATTTAATAGAAGCAGCAATAGCAACTTCATTAAATTCTTCGGGTGTATATAAATCGTTTTGTAAACCTAATTTATGGTAACCATACATTAGTCTTGCATATTCTGTAAAACCAGCACTTACAGCAGAACCTGCAACAGTACCTACTGGACCAGCGGCACTTCCAAAAGTACCACCTATAATTGATGCAACGATAGGAGCACTATCTGCTGCAGCATCTTTTAAATCGTCCATAGATATTTTAGGAGAATCAACAGCTGCAAACATATTAGTTCCACCTAATTCTTTAGGTATTCTATAAACTAATCCCTCTTTCTTTTTACCTTCATAAGTTAGAGGTACAGTTTTGACTTCTATTTGATCTAAATATTTAGCAAGAGTTTCTTTATCATATTTGCCTGATTTAGTAATTCTTTCAACAAGCATATTTTTAATATTATTTTCTTTAAACTGTGCTCCATCTAAACCAAATCCTAAATTAAATCTTATTTCGCCTTTTATTTCATTATCTTTATCAGCATTATATCCATTAAGTTCATATAAAAGTTTAGTAGATATAACTCCACCTTGAATTTCTATACCTGCACTATCAACAAATATTTCTTCTGATATACTTGCAGCCTCTGGCTCTGATTTAATAATTAAATCTAAATCAATACCATCATTAGCTAAAACTTCTTTATCAACTTCATATTCAGATTTACCTTCAAAATCTATTTTTTTAGTTTCTACTGGTTCACCTAAAATTATTGCTTTAGCATCTTCTGGTTTTTCACCTAATTCTAATAGTTTATTAAAATCTTTTTCTTGTTCAGCAGTAAATTTAGTATCAGCAACTTTAATTTCTTCTTTTTCTTCTACTTTAATTTCTTTATTATTATCTTCTAATTCTATTTTATCTTCTAATTTAACTTCATCATTATTATCTTCTAATTTTATTTCGTCTGTTTCAGATAAAATGTCCTTTGGAAGTTTAATATCTTCTTTAATAATTTTTTCGTTTTCAACCATATCATTTTTATCCAGGTGTGATAATTTTAATTTTTTTTTCGTCAGTAGTATCTTTTTTTTGATACTTTTTTTTAATTTTATCTTTTTCTGCTTCTTTATTTTTTTGCGCAGTTTTAAAGACTGTAAATGAATCTAATTTACCATCTGCTTTTTGAGCTTGTAAATTTTGATAATAGAAAGCTGTAATATAACCAGCATCAGTTACATCTTTAGCACTTCCAAATAGTTTTTCTAAAGTTGTATCAGTAACTTTATTTTCTTTTCTTAATTTTTCAGCAATCATTTTTTCTGACATTAAAATAGATTTTCTTTCAAATTGTTGATCACCTAATTCAAAATATTTATATGCTAAATCTTCACTTTGCATAGCTATATCATTAGTTGCCATTTGTGCTGCAATTAGTCTAATTAAAGCATCAGGTCTTGTACTTATATCTCCTTTAGTTTTTAATAAAGTATCAATATCTTTATTAGAAACAGGATAAAGTTTTTTAACATCTTGAACTACTTGTTCAAAAGTTGCTGCTTGAAATAAATCATTAAATATATTTTGATCTTCTAAAGTCATTTGTGTATAATCTTCAGAAGCAAATTTTTTAGCTAAAGCATCATATTGATCTCCTAAACCTAATTCTTGTAATACACCTTTTAAATCTCTAAATGTTGCATTAAGAATTCCAGTAGGTAATTCGCCATCTTTCAAAGCTACAGTTTTTGCTAAATTATATCTTTCAATAATTGATTTAGTTAAATCTTTTTTATTTTTTAAATCTTCTTTATATGTTTTAAAACTTTCAACTAGTAATTCTTCACCAGGTGAAGGATATCTTCTAGGTTCTTTTTTCTTCGCTTTTAATTTAGCAATCTCTTCTGCACTAAACATTTTTTCAGCTTTAAGTAATCCACTTGCAATAGATCCTAAAGGAGATTTAGCTTGTGAAATAGGTTTTATACCAGATGATTCGTTAATAATTTGTAATCCTCTTATAAAGTTTTTTCTTTTTTCTGGGTCCTTAGCAACTTCATCTATTCTTTTAGGAACTTCTTTAGCTATATTTACAAAAGATTTACCAACACTTTTAGTAAAAGCACTTAAAGAAGAATTATCAATGTTTATTAATTTTTGTTTTTCTGGATCAGGTAAATTTTTTGTTAATTGAATTTTAAGAGCTTCATTTTCTTTTTTAAGTTCAGGCACTAAATCAGCTAATCTTGCATTTCTATTTTCGTCTTGTTCATAAGTAGTACCAGACATAACTTCAAAAGCATCACCTAATTGAGGATCAAAATTAAACATTCCTCTACTATCGTCACCGACCATAAATTGTTCATCTGAAAATTCGTCTGTTCCAGGTAACTCTTCTGATGTATCTACAATTTCTTCTGATGTATCTACAGTTTCTTCTTTAATATTTTCTTTATCTAAATCTTCTTTTTTAACCCTTATTTTATTTCCCTCTGCATCTAAAATACCAAGCTCTATTAATCTTGCTTTATTTGCTTCTGGATTTAATTCGTCATATTCATAAACTTCAGCCATTAAACCTCCTTAAATTGTACATCTAATTTAGAGTAATCAACCATTAAATAACCAAATTGATTAGGCGTAGAAGCTTGAGGTACTTGATGAGCCATAACACCTTGATATGTTTTATCATCGCCTTTATATTTAAAGTTATATATTTTAATTCCTTTAGGAGATTTACCAACTAATTTAATATCTTTTTTTAATCTAATATCTGACATTTGATATGCTGACATTGCTGCACCTGCCACTTGACCAAATACACTTGGTCCAGCAACTGGTGTTGTAGTATAACCAGTTCTTTCTTCTCCATAACTTCTTATAGGAGCACCTGATAAAGCACCGATCATTTGTTTAACTTGATTACCACCAAATTCTCTTTCTTCTATAAAGTCACGATATCCTTCTGCAAGGCCTGCTTGAGCAATACCACGAGCTTGAGTTCCAAAACCAGCAAGGCCTGCTGATGCTTGTTGTAAAGCACCTATTTGATTTTGTGCTGCACCTAATTTAGCACCTAGTCCTGACATTTGTGTAGCTCTATCTTGTGCAAATCTATTAGCTCCTGATTCAAAACCAGCTTGTCTTAATCTAGCTGATGTATCTCCAACTTGATCAATATATCTTTCAGCACCTAAAACATTTTGAATAGCTTGTCTAGATCCACCAAAAGCTCCTGCACCTATTGCTTGAGCATCCATTGCTCTTTGACTTTGTCCGTATGCTTCTTTTAAATCGCTTAAAGCTCCTGAAACAACTCTATCTTCATAAGGATTAGCATAAGCTTGAGCTGTTGCAGTGTCATAAGTTTGAGCACTTGCGTTTGCAATTTGTTGACCTATTGCTGCTAATTGTCCTGATTGAGGTACTATTTGATTTTGATAAATATTTCCTGCTTGTATTTCGTAAGGATCAAGTTGTGCTATACGTTGACCTTGATAAGCTTGATAAGGTTTACTAAACTCTCTTTCACCTCGTCTTAAAGTTCTTTCTTGAATTTCTTTAAAATATTCAGGAATATCATAGCTAGTTTGAGACTGCGATGGTGCCTGAACTGTTGTAACACTTGGTTTGAAAATACTACCCATTGACTATATAAGTTCCTCCGATAACTTTAAATCCTAATTTATTAAAAGCTTTGTCTTTTCTTTCAACGTCTTTACCTTGAAAGATTTCGCATATCGCAGTTACTTTGTTTGCTAGTGCGTATTCTTTGAAAACTACCATTATAGAACGAAAGATCCTAAAGTTTCTATGTTTAGGATTAACATGTAACCATAAAGTTCTCATGAACTTTTTGTCACTATACCATGTTTCATCAACTGTTGCAGCCAATGTTCCTACAATAATATTTTCATGTTCTACTACTATAACAAAACTATTCTTAATGTAAAATACTATATTTTCAAGAGCTTTAGTATTATTAGTGTTTCCAAAGTTAAATGGAGCCTCTGTAAGCCATGTTTTAAGTAGTTCTCTTATTCTAACAGCATCCGATATACGAGCTGGTCTTATTATATATTTATCTTTTTCCATCTTGTTTTATGTTTACTCTTAATGTTCCAAATCTCCAATTATCATCTAGAGCACTATTTTCTATTTTTATATTAGTTTGTCTTCCTCGAATACGAGTATTTAAAAAGCTTGTAGTATTACTTACACTTAAAGTTTCTCCTACAGTGGCTGTATCATTAGGATAGTCTTTTACTCTTAAAGTAATAGTTGCATTACCAGTTTGATTTTGAAAATCTGGTATAATTTTATTTATAAAACTAAAAGTTTCACCATCAGCAATATCTCCATCACCAGATTGTATATAAGCAGGTAAAGCAGCACCATCAGCATTTACACCTGATTCTTGAGCATAGATTATACTTCTTCCTTGTGTTACACCATTAATAGTAGTTATAGTAGTTACATTTGAATTAGGAAAGTATTCAGAAGCTAATGGATTTAATTCAACTCCATTATCTTGATATGTACTTCTATTCATAGTTCCAAAGTACCAAGAATTTTCTAGATAATTATAAATAACATAACGATCACATTGATCCACGGAACTAGAACAATAATACCATATTACTTCAGAGAAGTTAGAATTTTGTGCAGCATAGACTTGAGAGTATTGAGCTTTATTAATATCGTCAAATACATGATTTAATATAGGACAAGGTATTTCTTGAACTGATCCTGCATATCTAAAAAATTGACCATCAGACATCCAATAAGCTACATCATCTACTACGATTGCAGAGTTAAGACCAACAGCTCCACAATCATTACCTAATTGTCTAAAACCAAATATTAGAGGTGGACCAATAAAAGACATCGATTGCATTGTTGTATCCGTCCATACTAGCATAGTACCTTTTGCAGGTCTTGCACAACGTATTTCACTTCCTCCTCCAATTCTTTGTGATCCAGCAGAGTTGACTACATTAGGTGACCATTGATTATAATTTTCTTGATCAGACCAACGTATAAACATTTTATCTTGACTTGCTGTATTTCCAATTTCAGTTTCTGTACCTAAACAAACTACGTGTCTAGTTTCTGTAGATACCATTGAGAGAGTAGAATTAGAAGGAGCATTAGCAACTGCTGTACATCTATTATTAGTCATTCCACCAGATAAATTCCATTCGTAAGTTGCTCCATCTTTTTGTGTGATAATTAAATCTTCTCCCCAGTTATTTATAGACCATAACCGAGCATCAAGAATTACATTAGATGATGATCTAGCAGTTCCCCAAGTACCAGTATTCCAAGTACCTGATCCCCAACCAAAACCAAAAGTTTGAACTGAAGGACCTATACTAATTTGATAAGTAGCAGTACAATTAGCAGTTGGTGCAACATTTGCATTTGCTGTAGCACTACTTTGAATAGTATAAGCATCAGTATTTGATATAGTTAATATTTCATATTCTGCATCAAGAGTTGCAGCTGGAATTCCACCTACTGTCGCACTAACATTACTTAAAGTTACAAAATCTCCTTGAGAAGCTCCATGACCAGTATCCATAATAGTAATTATATTACTACCACTTGTAGTACTAATTGCATTAGTTAATGCATCGGTTGATCTTATAGGAGTAATATCTTGATTAGTTCCTGCAGCATAAACATAAACTTTTCTATCTGTTCCTAGAGCTTCATAACGACTACCATCTAAAGCAAACCATTGTTCTAAAGCTCGTCCTACTCCAACATAATAACCTGTACTAAATTTAGTCCAACCACCTATTTTTTGTGGTAGACCTTTTCTAAATCTTACTTTATCACAATCTATCCATTTACTTTCAGCACCTGTAGGTGTGTTTTCAGTATCTATTCCAGGTTGAAAATTTAATTGAGTTAATGGCATAAATTTATACTATTTTTTTGTTATTATATATTAAATAAAAGAAAGAAGTAAGCCTATTTTATAGCTTTTTCCAAGTGTCTGGACTAGGTATATTATGTTCAGATTTAATACTTTTTTTCATAGTAAGTAAAATATCTCCTGAAATAGATATTCTTGGTTTTTCTTTATTATTTTTACCTGTTTCATGAAACATCATAGATGGAAATATAATTATATTACCTGTTTCAGCTGGATATTCTGCTTTACCATAATTACTTTGGTCCCATTCTGTAAAATATGGATCTCTTTTAGGTATAGTTAATCCAACTTTATGTGCATCATCATCAAGCAAAAATAAATTACCTTGTTCATGAGCTTGTGGGTAATAAACAAAACTAAAGTGACTACTCATATGTCTATGATAAGATATAAATTGTTCTTTAGTCGATAAGGTAGCCCAAGACTTTGTTATATATATTTCAAATAAATCTAAATTATATTTTTGTGCAGACAAGCAACCTTGTATTACTTTTGATAACTCATTATATAATTCTTTAAATCTTTTATCTTGGTGTAAGTTATCATCAATAGATTGTAACTCTTTTGGCTTTACATCTGTTGTAGTTGAGTATTGAGAATTAGTCGGAGTAATATCTTTAAGTATTATAGGTAAAATCTTTTTATTAATTTCTTCAAAGTTTTCTAATTTAGTTATGTATATAGGATAACCAAACCATTTAGATATATTAGCCATAGGCTTCTATAATATACTAATTAACTCTTAAAAACCTATATTGAATTTCACCATTTCCGCCTGTAGCACCTTGTGTATTACCGCTGTTTGTTTGAGCAGCACCTCCACCACCGCCTGATCCTCTAGTTCCTGCTCCACCATTAGTTCCAGCACCTGATGATGATCCTCCACTACCACCAGTTATATTTCCAGCATAAGAATCCCCACCATCAAAACCATTTATTCTACAGTTGTCTCCACCACAGTTTCCTGAACCAGTTAAATCTCCAACAGCTCCATTACCTGATTGATTAAATGTTCCAACAGGACCGCTTGTTAAAGTCGTTACATTTTTTGTAGTGCCATCTGAATCTCTAAAAGTACCTGAACTTATAGGTGTTACTGAAATAGTTCCTGTACCTGCGGTTCCCGCAGTGTTTGTTCTTAATGGTCCTTGAACACCGCCACTTGTTCCTGAAGACCCTCCACCACCAGTTAATGTAAAAATAGATCCTGTAGTTGATCCTGATAAAGTAGTATTAGTACCTGCAACAGCTATTTTAGGTTGTCCAAAATTAGAAGTTTGGTTTCCTCCTGCTCCACCAGATCCAATAGAATATGTTATTGTTTCACCTTCAGTTACAGAATAAATTTGATCTGATACATAACCTCCAGATCCTCCACCTGCTCCTGCAGATTCACCACCTGCTTTATCATAACTAACTCCACCTGCTGCTCCACCACCACCTCCGACTGCGGCTTGAATATGTAATGCATTAGCTCCATCAGGAACAGTAAATGTTCCTGAACCAGAACTTAAGGTTTGTATTGTACCTGGTGTAAATGCAGCAAATACTAATTCCCAAGTACCTGAAACTTTAGCATATATTTCATCTGCTTCTTGCCATGTACCTGAAACTTTACCATAAGCATTTTCTATTTCTTGAAAGGTACCTGATACTTTTCCATAAGTATTAGCCATTATGATCTCGTATATCCTAGTGCTTCGTCAGTATTAATTAAATCAGGATCTGATAAAATATCAATTCTTGTAATTGATATTACATTTCCTTTTTCATTTTTAAATTCTTGATCTACACTTTTTATATTAACAGAAGATGTATAGTTTTCTTCTAAATTATTGTTCTCGCTAGTAGAGAAATAAAATTTGTAAACAGCCATTTAAACTCCTATGAATATTTAAACCAAATATCTCCATCACTTCCACCTGATGGACTTGAAGTACTTATTGTAAATTTTCTTTGAAGTTTTGCAGCGGTTACTGCATCAGTTCCTAATTTATCTGTAGTAACTGCTCCATCTAAAATTTTTGCTTCTGTAACATTATTATTTAAAATTTTTGCAGTTGTAATTGCATCATTTGGTATTTTTGCAGTTGTTACATTGTCATCAGCAATTTTTGCAGTTGTAATTGCACTGTCAGCAATTTGAGCAGTTCCTATACTTCCTTGTAAAGTATTTAAATTTACTGCAGTAACATTAGTACCATCTGAATATGCTGCACTTAATTTACCTTCATCTAAAGTAAAACCTGTTCCACTTGCAGTTTTAAAAGTTAAAGTATTTCCACCATGAGTAGTTGCGTCTTGTAATATATAAAATTTTTCAATACTATTTGGTACTGTAACTATTCTATTTGCAGCAAGAGTTCCAGTAAATTTTAAAATCATATTTCTTGCATTAGAAACAGAAGCATCTGTCATTACTAAAGCAACATCTGACGAAGCAACATCTATTGCTTCGTAACCAGCAATTGCTTGTTGTATAAGATTTAAATTATTATTAGTTTTATCACCCCAAGTACTAGCATTTTCTCCAGTAGCTTGTAGTTCTAATTTAAGGTCTGATGAATAAGATGAAGCCATATGTTTTTATACTCCTATTTTGTTATGTTGTAAATTATTAAATATTAGTCCAAGTTGAAGTATTTCCAGTAGCAATATTTGTCCATGTAATGCTTCCTCCTGGAGGAATTGGATCCCAAAATCTTAAAGTAGCTGGTATAACAGTAATTTGTTGTCCTGCAATATCAACTGTATTTCCTGTGCTAGTTATTACTGAAGCCAATGTCATAGTAAGTTCTTGACCAGTTATATCTAATACATTAGAAGTACTTGTTATAATAGTTCCAGTATTAGCATTAGCAACTTGTCCTACAATTGAAATTAAATTAGAAGTTTGTGGAATTATAGAGCCTAATCCCATAGTTAAACCTTGACCTGTTATTCCTATAAAATCATTTGTAGATAATAAAGGATTTCCTAATGCTGTAGTTAAATCAAATTCTGGAACTACAATAGTCATATTTCCATCACCAGATATTGCATAAGTTCCGATTGATGTAGTTATTTGTTGACCAGATATAGGTAAAAATTGTTGTGAATTAATAATAACTGAATTTACAGAAGCATTAATTTGTTGACCAGTAATAAGATAGGAAGATTTTACACCAACAATACCTGTAGAAATAGTAACTTGTTGACCTGATACATTTATAATAATATCGCCACTACCTAAAGAGGCTATTGGTGCTTGTGATATAGCATTAAGACCTAACAATTTTAACTCCTATAATATTTGAAGGAAGCAAGGATATGTGGTGGTGCCTTGCTTCCATCAAAGATTATATCATCGTTTAAACCAAGAAGGAAGTCCTAAATGTGGTCTTTTATCAAACATATTTTCTTTAGATCCAGGTGTTTTACGATTATTATAATGTAAGAAAACTTGTACACATTCTTTACCTTTAAATTTATTTCTCCAATGTTCTAATTCACATCCAGAGTAAACCAACATATCACCTTGTTTTAAATCTACTTTAATACCTTTCATACCTTCTTTTCCAGATGGTTCTAAATATATAGGCCAAGGATCTCCACCAAGATTCATAGTAGTAGATATTTCACAACTAAATCTATCTTTGTGTCTTTTAAGTTCATCACCTTTTTTATATATTCTTGCATATGTATAAGAAGGATATAGTTTTAATTTTGTAATTTCTTCCATTTTAGGTTGACATTTAAGCATTAAAGTTTCCATAGCTATATTAGAATACTGACTATAGGTTTCTGGTATCTGTTCATCTCTACCTTCGTAATGACCTATAATATTTTCAAATGGTGAAAAGTATCTTGCTTGTCTACAAGTATCATAAACTTGTTTTTGCATTAAAAAATAATTTGCAATAAAAGATGCTAGGTCTTTTGATATTGCTTGACGAATAACTGTATACTTTTTCTCTTTAAACATCTTTAGCCATTCCTTTTGGCACCGCTTGTATATTCCAATGTATAAATCTAAATGGTTCTATACCAAAGTCTACACTAAACTCATGCTCTAAAAATCCTGGAAATATAATTAATGTACCAGGTGTCGGTTTAAAATGAATAAGTTCTGTGCCACCCCATACACCTTTTTGATCTGGTCTCATTTTTAATTTTGTCGCACGTGCTCCTGTTCTTGGTTCATGAAATACAGGGTAAGAAGTTTTATCACTTGCTTTTAAAAAATAAAAACCTGATACGTGTTGATTCCAATGTATGTGTGCAGAATGATGACCACCACCTTTTTTAGCAAACTCTTGTACCCACATCTCACTAAAAATAGTTGTGTATTGTTGCATATCAAAACCTTGATGATCTAAATATTCCCAAGACTTTTGACCAATATAATTTCTAAAATCTAAAAAGTCATTATCAGCTGTAAGTGGTGTTGAATGATATGATCTTCCAAAGTCACCCCATTGTTTTATATGTTGTTTTTCTCTTTTACGAGCTTCTTGAATATATTTGTTAGAAGCTTTGTTTAAAGATTTTACAAACTCTGGTTTTTGTTCTGACCAGATAGTCGTGTTAAAATAATTATTTATATACATTATTTAAATGGCCTTCCTAAATGCCAGACTACAAGACTATATCTTGTTCCAGCAGTTACTGGTTTAACTCTATGCCAAACAAATGAAGGAAATACAATAATAGAACCTTTAGGTAATATTTCTTTTGCTTTTCTTAAATGTTTAACTTCATCTCTCATATGTGGATCATAGTTTCTAAAATCAAATTCTAATTCACCACCTTGATATTCTGAACTATCTGTTAACTGACAAGTCATAGATAGTTTTCGAATTTTACCATTGTCGGGTCCTTCTTTTTCATAAGGTTTGTCCCAACTATCACAATGCCAATCATAATATTGGTTATGTTTGTATTTTGTAAATTGACAAGATTCACTTCTTTCCCAATCAAAGTTCCAACCAGCTTTTTTATTAGCTTCGTGAACGTATGGATGTAATTCTTTATATATCCAAGTATCATTTAACCATACTAAATCAGAGTTTCTTTTTCTTTTTAAATCTTTTACTTCTTCTTTGTTTAATTTTTTATTACCATAACCGCCAGTTCTAGCTATTTCTTCTTTTTGTGAATTTGCATATTTAATAACTTCATCACAAAATCTAGGTGTGAGAACACTACTAAAGTACCAGTAATAGTTAGTTAAGTTCATAATTAAAATTTATTACTACTCTTGCGTCTTTATCTGTTTGACCAATAGCTCTATGTTTTTTGTCTGCATCAAAAATAACTATTTTATTTTTTTCACATTTTATTTTTTTATTTTTAAATTCTGTATATCCATTATTACTATTTACATAATAAATAGCTGTTTTATGTTTTAAATTATTAGTAAATTTATCTACGTGCCAACTACAATAAGATGGTCTTTTTAAACATAGATTAGCTCTAACATTGTATATTTTTTTAGCTTTTAATTTATATAAGATAGGTTCTATTAAAGACATTTCACTTGAATTTATTTTACCATCTAATACAAAAGTATGTCCCATAAAAGACGTATTTTTTTTATTTGTAGGAACTTGATGTAAAATATAATACCAAGGAAAATTTACATTTAAAAGAGTTTTATAAATTTTGTTAGAATAATTTTTATCTATAAAATTTTTATATATATTCATACGTTATAGTTTGTACAAAATTTAAACTATCTTTCTGGTTATTTGTTAAGTAATACATATTAGTAGATGGAAACATAATGAATTGATTATTAATCAATGGTATGTCCCAACTTCTTCCTTTACGTCTGTTATCTTCATAGTGTATTCGAACATTACAATCTTTAACTTTTACACCATATAATAATGTAAAGTCTGGAGAGTTGCGTAAATCCACAGGATCAATATTTAATATAGGTATTGTAGTCTCGCCGGGTTTATAGATGTTACCCCACGTTTCTTTGTTGATAAGATTGATACCATATTCAAGACCAACGTGATCTCGCATATAGGTATTCAACATATCCCAAGTTCGTGAGAATGGAAATTGTTTGTTTTGAATTTGTGATTGTAAGATGTCGCCCGATAGTTTATCTCGGTCAATGTCCCAATCTTTAGGCATTGCTACATCACCAAAATATAAAGCTTGTTCGCTTAATATTTTTTTATGCACATCACCACCTTTCTAAATTTATGCTTTGGTATCTGTTAAGTCCCAAGTTGTATTAGCTTCATTCCATATATAAGACCATATATGAGTGCCTGCTGTATTTTGTGAAGTTTGTTCAGCTGTTAATGCAGGAGCATCACCTATTGGTGATTTCCAAGAAGCCGATTCAATGTGTTTTACCCAAGATGCATAAGGTTTTTTAGGCCAGAAGATTTGATCATCCTCGTCCCAAGTATAACCTATACCTGCGTAATTACCTCTTAAAGGTGTTCCGCCACCTGAATGTTGATTGCCGTGTGTATTGTATGAAGTTTGAATCCACATTTGAGCAGGCCAATTATTATGTGTCTCTAAATATTGTTGACCTACTGATTCATCTTCAACACCATCAGCATTTAACATATCTTTGTCATCAAGTGTTAATACTTGAATAACTTTACTATTAGCTCCTAGTTTTGCAAAATGTGCCATAATATTTCTCCTTATATATTAATTTTAAAAGTTAGTAAATACATTTAATTATTGAAACTTATACCTTATTACAACTACACCAGAACCACCATTAGCTCCATCCTGACTATTTTGTGGACCACCATTTGGATTAGGACCTGGACCATTTGTTTCATTACCGCCTCCACCACCTCCACCTAGATTAGCAGTTCCTGCAACAGCTTGTTCTGGAGATGGACTAGCCCAACCTCCTTTACCTCCAGCACCACCGCCGCCATTACCACCAGCACCTGAAGTAGGACTTGGGTTATTTCCATTATAATTTACTCCACCTCCACCACCTGAATAATAAGTATTTGAACCAGTTATATTAATTTCTAAACCATCGCCACCAGCTCCACCTGTTCCCGAAACTCCTGTTTCACCAACTTCTGAAGCACCACCTCCACCACCTGTGTCTCCTAAACAACTTGGGTGTTTTGGGCCTCCTGCAAAACCTTGAACTGGAGTGACTGGAGGAGTATTTCCTGCTCCACCTGCTCCAGAATAGCCACCGCCACCACCAGATCCGCCACTAATTCCAGCTTCTCCACCTGTTTGACCATTAGCTCCTTTTCCACCACCTGTTGATGTTATAGTTGAAAATATTGAAGATCCGCCACGTGCTGTAGCTGGGCTTGGTGTATCAGAGGGAGTAAATGGACCTCCAGCACCAACTGTAATTGGATATGATTGTGCACAAACTGTTATTGCAGCAGGGCCTTTCCTTGGTGCACTTGGCCCAGGTGCACAGTAAGTAGTTGCTGAAAATCTTAATCCTCCAGCTCCACCACCACCGCCAATACCACTTCCTCCACCGCCACCACCAGCTATTACTAAATAATCTACGTTCGTGGAACCTAAAGAATTTCCTGCAGAAGATACACAAAAAGTTCCTGGACCTGTAAATGTATGAATTTTAAAATCTCCTGATGTTGTTATTGTTCCACCTGTTGCAGTTACAAATTCTGGTTGTGCTTGAATATCATTTAAATTCGCTGTTTCAGTTCCTTTCCAACCTTGAGTGCCATCTACATAAACTAAAACTATACCTGAATTATTTTTTGCTATACTTATATTACTAGCTGCACCATTTATATTTGAACTATTTCTTCCAATAGTTATATTGTTTGAACCTGCAGTTCCAGCATAATCTAATAAAGCCATTATATCACCAGCACTTGGTGAAGCTGGAAGATTTATTGTTAATGCTCCTGCAGTTGTATTTATAAAATACCCATTACCACTAACACCTGTAAATCCTGCTGTCTTTGCAGTAGTATCCCAATTTACAGCACCACTTCTTCCAAATCCTGTTTGCGTTCCATTGTTTGTTATTGTTCCACCTGAAGCAACTGTAATATTTCCTCCAGAAGCTACATTAATTTTTGAACCACAAGGAATATTGAAAGTATCTCCACTATCTCCTAATGTGGTTGTACCACAATTTGTTCTTGGACTAATTTTATTTACTTTTACTTCACTCATAATTTACCTAATTTTGAAACTTATATTTTATTATTGCTATACCAGATCCTCCATTACCACCAGCAGTTTGAACATTTCCTGAACTTCCACCACCGCCACCACCAGAGTTTGTACATCCAGCAGTTCCAGGACTTCCAGAACCTCCACCTCCACCTGGGCCACCGCCACCAGAAGGTCCACTATAAGATCCTCCTCCGCCACCACCAGCAAAAGTTGTACCACCAGCTGGGCCTGGAAATTGTGGTGTTACTGATTTACCATTACCACCATTACCACCACCGCCAGGTGATCCATTTCCACCTACGCCTCCAGCACCACCGCCACCTGCGTGACCATAATTAGGAGCACCAGTAGATCCACATCCTGAATTGTTTCCAAAACCAAAAGTTCCTGAATTTCCTGGTTGAGAAGGTTGTGTTCCTGGTCCGACAGATCCACCTTGACCAGATCCTCCTCCAGATCCTCCTGCTTGACCAGGGTTAGAACCTGTGTGAATACCTCCACCACCACCAATACTTGTTAATGAAAATCCTGTTGAATTAACTCCAGGTAATCCTACTCCACCGCAAGGTTGGGGTACTCCTGCACCACCTGCACCAACTGCGATAGGAAAACCAGTTGCTGAAGATACAGGTATACCACAAGTGGGTGTAAGTACCATACCCCCACCGCCTCCGCCACCACCATATCTTCCACCGCCAGCTCCTCCGCCAGCAACTATTACTAATTCAACATTATTATTACCAGCAGGATTACCTGCATTTGATACACAAAAAGTTCCAGGGCCTGTAAATTTATGATATTTGTAATCACCAATTGTTACTATTGTTCCACCTGTTGCTGCTACATATTCTGGTTTTAAAAAACTTGAATCATTTTCATTAATAGGAATCCAACCTTGTGTTCCATCTACATAAACTAATGTTACTGTTTGTCTATTTATTTTGATTTCAGCATCTGCAGCTGATCCTTCAATATTTGATCCATTTCTTCCTATTGTAATATTATTTGTTGCTGCAGTTCCTGCATAATCTGCTATTGAAACGATGTTTCCTGCACTTGGTGAACTAGGTAAATTAGCAGTAACCACTCCACCTGTAGTATTAACAAAATATCCTTCGCCATTAGCTGCTGTAAAAGTTGCTGTTTTAATTGATGATGTTTGCCAATCAACAGTTCCTGTTCTTCCAAAACCTGATTGAGAAGCACCTGCAGATAAAGCTATGGTATCTCCACTTGCACCTAACGTAATTGTTGTACCACTTTGACTTACAATATTTCCACCATCAGAGGCTTGATATGCATTTGATTTTACAATGTTTCCTGCAACTGCAACTGTATCACCAGCTGCACCAACTGTAATTACATCACCACTTTCGTTGATAATGTTATTATCGTTTTGGTCTGCTATATTATCTACTTTTATTTTACTTGTCATAATTATTGAAATTTATACCTTATTATTACTATACCTGAACCACCTGCACCACCATTCCCTGCTGGAGAACTATTTGGTATATTACCACCTCCAGCTCCACCACCACCAGTGTTTGCTGTTCCTGCAGTTCCTATTCCTCCTGGATATGCGCCACCAGTACCACCTCCACCAGCTCCGCCAGAACCACCAACTCTAGGTCCACCACCACCATCACTGGCTCCTCCTCCACCACCTCCAGCAAAAGTTGTTGGACTTGCATTAATACTTGTTGTTGCACCAGCACCACCAGGGCCTCCTGTTCCACCTGTTCCTGGTGTTCCTGCCGCTGTAGCACCACCACCGCCGCCACCGTGGTCATTACCACCTGGAGCTGGAGCTGTACCTCCATCATTACCTTGAGGTGGACTAACGGGAGGGTTATTACCTAAACCTGGACTTGTAGAAGGACCTGAAGTTCCACCACCTGATCCACCTGGAGCACCATTTGCAGGACCAGGAGCTGAACCACCGCCACCGCCACCGGCAGATGTAATTGTTGAAAAAATTGAATTAGAACCAGACACACCCTGTTTTTGAGGTCCATCGGTTCCGCCCGCTCCACCAGCACCTACTGTTATAGGAAAACCTGTAGCTGTAACTGTAATAGGTGTTGCGCCATTTAAAGGAGAGGCTGTGTAAGGTGTCACTGGGGATTTGTTTTCTCTAAAACCGCCTGATCCACCACCACCAGCTCTATCCCAACCACCACCAGCTCCACCTGCTGCAACCATATAAGAAACTACATTATTTGTTGGAGTTAATGACACACTACAAACTGTAAATGTTCCAGGGCCTGTAAAAGTATGAATTTTGCAATTACCTGATGTTGTTATTGTTCCACCTGTTGCTACTATAAAAGATGTACCTCTAACATTAGAAGTTGAATCCATTGTATTAATCCAACCTTGTGTTGAATCAACAAATATAAAAGTTACTGATTGACCTTCAGTTTCTAAATCAACATCTGCGTTTACACCACCAATTTTATCTGTTCCGTTTGGTGAAACGGTTAAAGCGTTTGTATCCCAAGTACCTGCATAATCTGCAACAGATACTATCGCTCCAGCAGAACCTGCTGGTAAATTCATTGTAAATGCTCCACCCGATGTGTTAGCAAAAAATCCATCTCCAGAAACTGCTGTAAAAGTAGCCGTCTTTGGAGTTGTATCCCAATCAACTGTCCCTGTTCTACCGAACCCTGATTGACTAGCACCACTTCCTAAAGTTACCGTATCACCAGAAGCACCTAGTGTTAAGGTAGTTCCGCTTTGTGGTTCAACTGTATTTACTTCTATTTTACTCATTAAATTATTACCAATGTCCCTGTTATTGTTTGTGTTCCTGTTACTGTAACTGGTCCTGCTAATACTCCTGAATCTAAAGTTTGATCTTCATCTAATGTAGATGAATGAGTTAATACATATCCTGTTGCTTGCATTACTGGTGACATTGCTTTTTTTGCAGGGATTGTACAAAATACATCTTTTTCACCTGCTGAAAAATCAACTTTGTTATCTGAATTAGTAGATGATAAAACCGTATCTCTAGAAAGAGTATCTGGAGTTGCATCAGTTACTGTACCAATACCTGTTTCAAATTCTGTTTGAGTAGAATTAGTAATACAATAATAAGTTGTATTAGTAGTGCCAATACCAGCTACAAAAGTTTCAAATCCTTGTGAAGCTCCAGCTAAACTAATAGTTCCTGTTCCGGTAGTAGTACTTGTTTCTTTTACTCTATCATTAATGATGAGTGCAGCCATAAGTAGTACTCCTTTAAGCTATTCTAATTAAACCAGCACTAGCATTAGCAGTTGGAAACTGTAATTCAAAAGTTCCGTTCGTTGAAGTTTTAACTCCTCCAAAATCTAAAACTGCAATTGCAGAATTAGCATTATTTGCATTATATAAAAGTGCTGCTTGAGCTGAAATTGTTGCATTAGGAAATGAAACATTATCTGCATCAAAAATTGCTGTAGTTCCATCTACCGAAATAGCTACATTAGTTAAAGCATTTCCTCCAGTAGTATAATTACTACCACCACCGTCTGAAACTTCATTAGTTGCTATATAAGCAGATGTTGTTGCATTTAAAGTTGCTGCATTTGTGTATAGTGCACATTTAAGAGTTTGAGCTTCAAGGTTTCCACCAGGCGACATCAAGTCTTGTTTAAATACTGTGCAAATCGCTTGTGTTATTGCCATATTATTGTCCTCCAGTTAATGTGTTTGTACCAACAGGGCTACCTGGAAACTTATAGTCAGTTCTTCTTCTTCTACGAGCTTCATTATTAACAGTGGCAACTCTTGTATTATACAAATTTTGGTATATATTATAATCTTCCATGTTCTTTGTAAAGAGATTTGCTTCTGCTAAACAACCAAATAATAAAACGTCTGGAATAGTTTCAGTATACCAATTAGTAGTATTAGTATTAGATAATGGATTAATTTTTCCTTGATATCCTAATTTAAGAGTATAAGCTTGATCAGGTGTAGGTGCTAAATATACACGATCATCATCAAAATTAGTAAAATATTTAGGTTGACCTTGTAAAGCTGAATTAGGCCAATATTCTTGACAAAAAGCTAATGGTTTCATTTCTAAATAAATAACTTCTGTACCAACAGTTATAGTTAAATAATTAAATAACATAGGTTCAATAGCAGTAGGAAGATTAACAAACCTATCTCCTACTATTGCTGTAGTAGTTACATTTTCATTAAAACCTATAGGATCAATATCTCTTGATAATGCAGAAAATGTATTACCTATAAAAGTATCTAGTTGATTATTAAAATCTGTTCCAGTATTTTCTGCCCATGTTTGTATATCAGTCTTTAGACTGCTGTAAGTCATTGCCATTTTTATTCTCCACTTTTACGTCATCGTCAATCTTAAATTTAGTCCATACATTTCCTGCAAATGGATAAGTTCCATAATGAGTTAAAGGACTACGAAGATCAACATGTATCTTACCGCCAATTTTTTGCCATAATCTACAAAAAGCATAATCTTCTGATAAATATCTATTACTTTTTTCATCAATAATACAGTCAAAAAATGCGTAACAATTATTACTTCCATACCTTTTACCATTAATAATTTGATCACTTGTATATTTTAAGTTAGAATAAGCTTCAATCATTTTTCTAAAAACTTCTTTTTTAATACACATAAATCCAGTTGCAGCATCCATTACTTCTGTAAATCCATTTTCTACTTCGATATTATCGGGATTTGAAAAATTTAAATTATATCCTAAAGCTCTTTGTTCTAAATGTTCGTCACTTTTTTTAATTAATTCTGGCATTCTTTTCCAATCAATAGATTTTCTAGGATATACACCACAAGCTACATCATAGTCTGATAATACCATACGACTAACTGCATCTCCATTAAATCCTATATCAGAATCAATAAACATTAAATGAGTAAAAAGATCAGGGTTAGCATCATCTGCATCTAAAAACTGACTTACTAAAGTATTTCTAGCTCTAGTAACTAAACTTTCATTTCCCATCGTATTTAAATGTACTCTATAATTATTCTTTGCTGCAGATTGTGTTACACTCATAATTCCATGTAAATATCCTTCAGAAAGTTGACCGCCATAACAAGGTGTTGCGATCATAACACTCAGTGTTTTATTTTTTATCATGTAATAACAACTGTAACATTTCCTAATGAAGTTGTTAACAAATTTGTATTATTTAAATACCATGTTGTAGGAAGAGTTGCAACTCCTACATATACAGAATTACCTGAAGTATTTGCAAAACCAGGTAGAGCAGTAACTTGATTAGGAACACCACCAGTAGATGATCCAACAGCACCACCACCAGTTCTCGCTGCTTGTGTTGCAGATATATTAGCTGATGGTCTAGCATTTTGTAAAGTTTGTGCATCAGTAAAATAAGTTAAATCTAATTGTGGTTGTTTTGGTTCCCACTCTGAAGTATGTACAAACATTCCTGTCCATTCAAATACCATTTCTTGATAAGGAAATCTTAAACCTGATCTATCAGAAATTGCATAAGCATATTTTCCTCCAGAAAATTTTGCAGAAGGTGCTCTATGAGGTCTAGTACTTGCTGGTACTCTAGCCATTATGAATAAAAACTCGTCCCTGTTGCTGGTAAAATTCTAGTTGAAGGAGTATCATCGCCAGCAACTAATCGTTGATATGCTTCTTCATAATCTATTTTTAAAGTTTGTTGTGTAGCTGGAGCAACACCAGTTCTTTTTTTAGAAAGATAATAAGCAAGTCCTGCGCACATACACTCGAAAGCTCTAAATGGTACATCTATATTTTGTTCTACTCCACTAACAGTAGAAGCTGTAATATCTTCTATTTTTCTCATTCGATAATAAGTAATAGTATAATTAGTATCAGGAGCTGGATAAATTTTTAAAATAGGTGTATTTAATCTTTGTAAATAATATTGTGTAGGTCTAGCTTGTGTAGTTTTATTTGAAATTGCTGCATAATCATTTAATCCTAATGCAGTCATTGCATATTCAGTTCCATCACTAATTTGAATATTTGCATTAATTACATCTACTGTATCACCTGGTAAAGTATATTCTGTAGTTCCAGTTGTAATAGCTAAAGTTTTATATTCTACTGTCCATTGATTGTAACCACGATTAGCCCAATCACTAAACATAATATTCATACTACGTCTAGCTGATCTTACATCATAACCTAAAATAGGATCACCACCTATTCTATCGTAAGCTTCTTGTATTACATCATTTACAGTTAAAGTAAATGTGGAAGTTCCTGATAAAGCCATAGTCCTCCATTATGCAAAAAATGCTGTTAATCCTGCAACATCAGTTAAAGTTGCTTGTAAAGATGTACCAAATTTTACACCGTCACTTGGTAAATTAATATTTACTGGTCCTGATGATGCACTTGCAGCTGTAGATACTGTAAATTTACTTGTACCACCATCTTTAAAAACTACTGTTCCTGCACTAGCTGTTGGTGTAATTATAAAAGCTTTTAATCTAGTAGGTCCACCAAATAATACTTGTGTCCCTCCAGTAGTAGAAGTAAAAGCTACATTTAGATCCGATCCTGCCATTTTTTTTCTCCTATATTAAATTATATTTTTTTAAGTCTTCATAAAGTAAAGCAATTCTGTCGTCTTGTCTATTAGAAGGTTTTAAATATTCTTGCATATTAGCTTTAGCTTGTAAAGAGCTTAAATCTGGAGCTTTAATATTTATATTATCACTTGATGTTCCTACTAAATCCTTACTTGTAGGAAGTTGTTGTACATCTCCACCGCTAAATGTTTCTATTACTTTTTCTATATTTTTTAATTTTTTTTCTAAATCATCTTCCGTTTCTTCTTTTTTTTCTTTTTCTTCTGTTTTAGTTTTTATTATTTCTGTTGTATCTTTTACAGAAGTTTGATCTTGAACTTCTGAATCAAAACGATTATCGTCTTTATCTTCATCTTTTTTACCAAAAGAAGATAAAGCCTTACCAGCTTTTTCTAAAAAATCTAAATTAAATTCCATAATTTTTTGAGGGCCCGAAGGCCCCCTAGTTTATTATTATAAATCTGCTGCGTCTTGAACACTATTGTTTTGTAAATACAAAACAGTAACTGTGCAAGCACCAGTTGTTGCATCACCACTAGCACCAGTAAAGTCAGCTAAAACCTGTAAGTCAGTTGTACCTACATTAGTTGCTTCTGTATCTAAAGTACCGTGAGTAGTAGCTAGAGCTTTAACATTAACTCCATCTAAAAATGCATTAGCATCAGCTTCAGTTCCTACTGAAACAGTAGCTGCACCACTATCGTTATTTACAGTTGTTACATTAAGTATAACATCAACTATTTGTGAGTTTGCTGGAACTACTGCACATACTTGATTAAGATGTGAAGCTCCAATAATATCAACTTTTACTGATTGGCCCATAGTAACGAAACCAGTATTTTTAATACTTTCGCCTAATTTTGTGCCAGTTGTTTGACTAACCGTTCCCGCTTTTATCGGTCCGGAAAATGTTGTTGTTCCCATATGTCTATCTCCTTATAATAGTCTGCTTTCGCAGTCGTTTG
>WLWE01000719.1_pt1 | contig 27473 bp, 39 predicted proteins | sample 6718301 | NCBI WGS metagenome assembly WLWE01 (sample SAMN12718691, study PRJNA515312) | sponge metagenome | isolation source: marine sponge | host: Mycale hentscheli | place: New Zealand: South Island, Marlborough, Capsize Point | collected 2003-05-01 | reverse complement strand
ATTTTTCTTTTCCAATGTTGCATTGGTTCAGCTCTTCCTCACCTAATTCATCCCAAATTATTATTTGATTTCCTAAGCGGTCAGTTACAGGTATTTGTTGTGTCTCATCCGAGAAGGGGTTGTTGAGGATTTCCAAAAGATTCCCCTTGCATTCTGCCTTCACCTCTATCTCCGTGGTGTAGGTTCTCACCATTTTTACTTTGAACTTTCTCATAATATTTTATTTAAAAACTCTGTTAATTCCTTAATGTCAGTTGTGGTTAGTAGTGCGTCCTGTTTCTCGTTAATGACAACGAAGGTGTTGTACTCTTCGCTGTCCCGATCTTCAACTACTGAGTTGGGTAGGTATACTTCAATATACTCATGCGCATCATCATCTAATATTGTGGTGTAATGCATTGAGTCTACTGTGTCGTTATGCCAAGAGTTGTCCTCCCACGCAACCTCTACTTCTTTCTCTATTCTCCTGAACAATAGTTCAGTTAGTATTGGATTGTGATATCCATACTCGTTTCCGTATCTATTCATAAGCATTCTATTAATCCCTCGTCTGCAAGGGAGCAGTAACCCTCTCTTGTAATAATTAAATGGTCTAGCATACGCATATCCATTATTAAACTTGCCTCTCTAATCTTCTTCGTTAAATTTAAGTCTTCCACACTCGGCTTTAAGCTCCCGCCTGGATGGTTGTGTATTAAAATCAGCGCAGAGGCATTACATAATAATCCGTGCTGAAACACCACTTTAACGTCGCACAATGTTCCTGAGATTGAGCCTATACTTATTACTGAATAACCCACAATGTTATGAGCTTGGTTTAGATATACCGACACCATCGCCTCTCTATGCTCAATATCAACAGGCCACAGACTCCTGATCTGTGAGTCTACGTCAGCACTACTGCTGATTTTAAATCTATTGATATTCGTAGGTCGATACCTCACTTGGACTTCGTTTAACATTCCTTTGAACTTTATCACAACAACCTCCTCTTTCCGTTTATGTACCACTCAATGTGACCTCCCCTTGGGGATAATTTGGATATGGCTTTTAGTTGCCACATACTCCAATCATCTTTGGTGTTCTCTTTAAACTCTCTCACCTCTCCATTCACTGGAGTCAGTACTGCTTTATACTCCTTCATTCTTTTAGTTTTGGTTTGAACTTCAAATACTGCTCTATTAATCGCACTTGCCTAACGTAACAGTATATCAATGTTCTTCCATACTCATCTGTTCGGTTGAATATCTCTCCGTAAAACAATCGCTTGACTGCGCTTAACTTATCTTTTGGTATTACATACTCCTTCATAGCATAGATTTTAGTTCTTTCTTAACTCTCCTGGCGACCTCTCCTCGCCACGTTTTTGCGTTTGATAAGAAGTACAACACTACTGACTTGGCGGTGTCGCACCCATACATATCATCAATAAATCGTATACTTCCCATTGCCCTTAGATAAGGCATTGCTCCAAAGTACACGTTCTTCCAATCCTCTCGGATTTCTTGGGCTATCTCCCATATTTCTCTTTGTGCCATTTGTTATAAATTTAGTGGGGAAGGTGGGATTCGAACCCACACAACCAACGTAAGAAACTTCCCCTTACATACTCAGGATTAGAATTAGCATACTTCCAATAACCATTATTGCGGCTATCAACTTTTGAGTCAATCCTTTTCGTATGTATCTGCTTTCTAGTTTCTTTTGAGACTCTACTTCCATCCGTGTAAACTTTTAGCATACTTCACTAGTCCTCTACCGTCTATGTTGAATGCTACACTTTTCCACCTTTTTAATCTAATATCATAAGTGTAATCTCCTTTTTCGTAATACTCTGGCTTTCCCCAAAGAATCTTAATCTTAATATCCTCTCTTCTTTTGTTCCAATCTTTAATGCTTTTGGAACGTAGCATATACCTTCTGTACAATTCTTGTTTCATTTCTTTTTATTTAATTGTTTAGAGCCTCTAATAGGAATCGAACCTATTACTTCTTACTTCATTCTGTAAGCGTTCAACCATTGAACTTTAAAGGCTAAATAAAAACAAAACTCCCACAAGGTTGCACCTTGAACCCAACAGTCATAGCTGTATCGTCTTCCCTTTTGAGGATGCTTATTTGGATGAGAGTCCTGATCTCCTTATTAAATTTCTCTTCTGAATGTCAACTCAGTGTACTCTTTTCCGTAGTACTTTACTTTCTTTTCATAATGTAACGGCCAGGCGTTTGCAGTCATTGAGGAAATTATTTCTTCTTTGTTATTTACTGTGGCCATCTTTGTCTTAAAGGCATACTTTTTTTCTTGTTTCATTTCGTTTTATTTATTGGCAACGTCGCCATACTTCTTTAGATTACTTCGTACGTTTGACCGTACTAAGTACGGACAAAATCAATTCAAGAAATAAAGAACTTATATGTCGCCTACATTCAAACGGTTGAACATTTGGTATATTGACATATGGTAAAACTACTTAATTTATATTTAATAAACAAAGATTATTCAATAAATATTCAAATGATTGTTTAACTAAGTGGGTGCGATTTCTAAAGGGCTAAGATTGTTTATGCAATGGGCAAAGGTTCGAGGGGTTAACGGCTTTCTAACGGCCTTTAAACGTCTTTACTAAGTACGTTTGACCGTACGAAGTAAGAGCTAAACACTCATAAGATGTTATGCACGCATAACAAATAACAAAACCCTAAATAATCTACAAAGTACTTTGAAATTCAAAGGGGAGGGCTCAAAAAAAAATCAATTTCGGAATCGGCCTGGCTCGACGCAGGCCCCCCATAACCCCAACAATCATAGTGTGTCGTAAAAATTTTTAACTTTGTAGTATGAAAGGTTTAACGATAAAGAATGGGAGGCTGATTAATAATCGTCCCGTAGGAATGACAGGTATACAGGAGGTAGCAAAGTCTCGTGCTATGCGAAAAAGAATAGACAAGATAAATATGATAGCTGACGGTGTCGATTTAGCAGAGTCGAGAAAAGAAATTAGAAAGTTTATGCTCTAAACTTTGGTTTGTTTATTGTGGAGGGGCAGCAGAAATGTTGCCCTTTTTTGTTTTATGCTAGATAATCGACATAGCTGTGTCGTTTTTAGTGTCGATAATTTTTTCTTAACTCTCTGATTACTAACTACTTATTTTCTTTGTGTCGAAAATGTCGAAAAAAGTTCTATATATAAGGTAAAAAAAAAATAAATAAATAGTTTTTATATATATATATAGGGGAGGAAAAAAACGACATTCCGACATAAGTATTATATTTGCTTTAAAATCAAATCAAATGAATGAATCATATAATCCCAAGCACTTGGTGTTTGGAGATGAGGGGAGAGCAAGCCTCATTAATGGAATCACACAAATCTCTTCAGCAGTAAAAAGCACATTGGGTCCAATGGGCAATACTGTATTAATTGAATCACCTAACCATACTCATGGCATAACGGTTACTAAAGATGGTGTGACAGTTGCTAAGGCTGTAGACCTAATCGACCCGGTGGAGAACCTTGCGGTTCGGATGACAAGGGAGGCGGCAGACCGCACAGCTACCTTAGCAGGTGATGGCACTACTACAGCAATTGTATTGACCGAGGCATTGGTTCGGGCAGGGCTAAAGCACATAAAGGGTGACACGACGAGCGTGCTCAGGGACTTGACAGAGGAGACCAAGCTGATAGTGGGCAGGTTGAAAAAAGAGTCTTCGCCTGCTGACGGTGACAAGCTAGAGCACGTTGCAGCCATCTCATCTAACAACGACCCTAAGCTTGGTAGTATAATCGCAAGCGTATACAAAGAGGTTGGGAAAGATGGGATAGTAACGGTAGAGAACTCGGACAGCTCGGAGACCTATTTTGAAACCACACATGGGCTGAAGGTGGACAGGGGGTATCTATCTCCTTTGTTTATAAACAACCACAAGAAGGACGAGTGTGTGCTAGAGGACGTACACATCCTAGTCTCGGATGCTGAGATAACAAGTATCCTTCAGATTGAGAATGTGCTTAAGCCAATAATCGCTGAGCGTAAAAAGCTACTGCTCATAGCTCCATGCTCCACTAACGTGGTCAACACGCTAGCAGCAAACGTACTAAAGAACTCCTTAAAGCTATGCGCTATCCAACCTCCTCAGTTTGGGTATAAGCAGCATGAGCTGATGGGCGACATTGCTATGAGCGTAGGTGCTACCTACTTCTCTGAGAAGACAGGTGACGACCTCTCGCTTATCTCATCTAGTGACCTCGGTCATGCTGCCAAGGTGATAGTTGGTCGTGACAGTACCGTCATTGTAAAGGGAGCTGACGCTCCTGACATAAGCGAGAGGGTGTCCCACTTATGGGACGCTCATAAGATAGCATCTAAAAAGGCAGACAAAGACTTTGTCCTTTCTCGTATCGCATCCCTCACAGGTGGTATAGGCGTAATCTATGTCGGAGGAAATACGGACTTGGAGCAGAAGGAGCTGTACGACAGGGTAGACGATGCAGTATGTGCTGTTCGTTCCGCACTCCTAGATGGTATCCTTCCCGGAGGAGGCTTGAGCTTGTATGACGAACACAAGAGATACCTCAAAAAAAATCGAATTGCTGACGCAATATTAGCTGACGCATTGAAAGCACCCCTCTTTCAGATACTTGAGAACGCAGGGTTAGATGCTAATGAGATATACCATTCCAAGATGGGTAAGGGTAAAGGGTATGACGTAAAGGGTGGCGACTATGGTGACATGATAGATATGGGAATTATAGACCCGATGCGTGTAACCAAGACAGCACTAGAGAACGCAGTGTCGGTAGCGGTGACCATCTTAAGTACTAACGCAATAATAACAATGGCAAGAGCATGAGACCAATAGGGAAACACATAATCATTAGAACTATTGACGAGGAGATTACAACCAAGTCAGGAATATTACTATCGGCTGAGGACACAGAACAGCTTCGTTACAAAAGGGGTTTCGTTGTGAAGGCAGGCTCTGATGTCTCGGTTATATCTGAGGGTGACGAAATCTATTATGACAAGCGAGCAGGCTACAGTATGATTATAGGCAACGAATCCTATACGGTCATTGTCGAGAAAGATGTCGTTGTTGTCTTGTAAACTCGTTCATCTGTAGAATCATATTGCGGTACACCTTATCGTTGTACCCTACGTTTTTAGCAAACATAGGATTGTTCCCCATATCCGTTGGTATCTCTTCTCCGTTGAGCTGCTTGTATATTTTATCAATTACTCTTTTGGTTCTGTATGACGTATCGTAAAGGGCTTTGTTCTTGCTTCTTTTTCTAAACACCTCAATCCAACCATCACGCAACAGCCTGTCAAATCTATGCCTGTCCCAACTGATTAGTTTATCGAACTCCCGGAACTTATCCTTATCAAAATATTTCTCTCCATTTAAAAACAGCAGCATCTCTAGGTCGGGTGTTGATAATCCATACTTTGCTTTAACGTAGTATCTAACCACCCTCCAATACTTTAGGTAGTCGTTATTTGGCATTCTTTTCTCGTATTCCATTAATTTGTATTTTTGTAGTAAAGATATAAAAGATGGGTGCAGAAAAAAAGAAGGGTATATATGAACATAAAAATATTCTACCCATAACAAAAGAAGCTAGAGAGCAGGCGTTGCTTGCACGTAAAAAGCCGGGGACAACTCCACCAACAAAAAACAGTAGAGCTAGAGGTTCTAGCGGAATAAGCCTAACAGGCCCTACCCCCATTGCAAGTGTAGGAGCCCCACCTAAATACAACAACTTATCGTGAACAATCGTAAGCGTTTGTTTTACGACATTGAGACCTCGTTCAACACAATAGCAGATTTTAGTTGCGGATGGAATAAAACAATCAGACCTAATCAGATTATTAAAGAACGCCAAATCATTTGCATTAGTTGGAAATGGGAAGGCGAAGAAAGCGTGCATCATGTTGATTGGGGCAGGAAGCAGTGTGACAAGAAGCTCCTTAAGAAGTTTGTGAAAGAGATGAACAAGGCTGACCAACTAATTGGGCATAATGCTGATAGGTTTGACATCAAGTGGATAAAGACGAGATGCTTGTATCATGGCATTGAAACGCAAGTCAACTACAGAACGGTTGACACTTTGAAGCTTGCGAAGAGTTGCCTGTACATGAACAGCAACAAGCTAGACTACATAGCTCAGTATCTTGAGGTGGGAGCTAAGACAGACACCGGGGGTCTTGATTTGTGGAAGGACGTTTGTTTACATAACGACAAAGAAGCTCTAACTAAAATGATAAAGTACTGTGATAACGATGTTGTTATTTTGGAAAAGGTGTTCAACAAGCTAAATAGTATTACCAAAAAGAAAACTCACTACGGGGTTCTTATGGGTCAGGGTAAAGAAAGCTGTCCTGAGTGTACTAGCTACAATGTGGGGCTGAGTAAAAAATACACAACAACTACAGGTGTGCAAAGATTTAACATGATGTGCAGAGAGTGCAGAACTCTTTATACGGTCAGTGGAAAAGTTTATCAAGATTTGTTAAATTACAAAATGTTAAATGGAATCAAATGATGAGAAACAAGGAGAACGCATACCGTTCAAGATACTACACCAACGAAGCAGTTAGGGCTCGCATAGACATGAGATTAAAAAAGATGCACAACCTAACTCCTTTAATTGACTCAACCGACATCACCACTAATGAGCTAAAGAAATTTACTCAAGAGATGAAGAGGCTTGATGGAGAAATTAAAAACATCGACATAGAGTTTTGGGATGAAATAAATATTTTAGAATGAAAAAAAAGAATAAGATATGTCCTGCAGGAATTGCTTGGGCTAAAAAAAAATTTGACAGGTATCCAAGTGCTTACGCTAATATGGCTGCGAGCAAATATTGCAAGGACCCTAACTACGCTAAAAAATCTAAAAACAAATAATTATGCCAACAGTAAAAATAAAAGGGAAAAAAATAGTGTTCCCATACAACGCAGTAGGAAAACCTAAAGCGGATTCGTTTGCCAAAATGAACGGTGGGACAGTTAAGAACAATCCAAACTACGGTATGGAGAAAAAAATGAAATCATCATATTAACATGGGAGAGCTAAAGAAGTGGCGAGATGAGAAGTGGGTTAGGATTGGGTTAGATGGCTCAATCAAGGGAGAGTGCGGAACTAGCAAGAACAAGAAGAACCCGGATAGATGTCTTCCATTAAACAAGGCCAATAGCATGACTAAGGCTGAGAGAGCTGCGACTGCTCGAAAGAAAAAGCGTAAGGGAGGAAAAAGTAATCAGTTTGTCTCTAACACAAAGAAAGGTAAGGTAACAAAGAAAAACACATAATGGCTAACAAAAGTAAAATGAAATGCAACCGAGTGGTTTCTTCGGACCGAGCAGGAAAGAAGAGGATGGTTAAGGCTTGCTCAGGGGGCAGGGAAAAGCTAATCCATTTCGGAGCCAAGGGCTACGGACACAACTACAGTGCTAAGGCTCGCAAGAGTTTCAAGGCTAGACATAAGTGCAGTAGTGCCAAAGATAAGCTGACTGCACGCTATTGGGCATGTAAGCATTTGTGGGCAGGTAAAGGGGGCTCCACCAAAAGCTCACCAAAAAATAAGAAAGGAAAATATTAGTATCTTTGCCTTATGAGAGATTTATCCAAACCATTATCTCCTACCTTTGGAGATGAGAAGAAGAAGCCGAAGAATAAAAACTGTTCACCGACAAATATGGATGCGTGTGAAGGAGTAGGAGGTCCGGGGGCAAAAGGACCCAAAGGCAAACCGGGAAGTTCAAAAGAGAAACCAAAAGGAAGAATGTTTGGGAAATGGATGAGTGGTAAGAAAAGAAAAGACGCTTACTATCGTAGCGAGCAAATGCGAGGAGCGTATGATTCTAGCGGTGGAACAAAAAACAAGTCTGTTGACGAGAAACTAGTTCCTAACAGAAGAAATTAAAGCAATGAATAGAGACACACCACTGCCATCGAGTGACGGATTATTTGGAGGCGATAAGAAAGAAGCTAGACAGAATAAGCGTCAACACAATAGGGAGGCTAGACAGAATTACAGAGAAGACCATCGTTACGATAAAAAAGAGGCTCGCAAACACAAGAAAGGTATTAAAAAAAATATAAGAAAGTGGAAAAAAGAGACCAACTACAAGAAGGACCTAAATATTATAGGGAATGTTGGTAAGTACGGAACATTAGGTGGACTTGGATTCCACGCAGTAAAAGCTTTATACGACAGGAAAAAATGAAATCAAAAGGGCTAGGAGATACAATAGAGAAAGTAACTAAGGCAACCGGGATAAAGAAGGTTGTAGAGAAAGTAGCAGGCGAAAAGGGATGCGGCTGCGGTGAAAGAAAAGACACACTAAACAGAATGTTCCCTTATAAAAAGTAAACAATGGCAATACAAACATTACAGGCAAGCAGAGCAATATCTGTTATACCTAACGACAACATAATAATCCCAATGCCTTACGTGGCAGCTTCAGGAAACAATAATTTAGGTTTTGCTATCAACTTGGATGATGCTGCCGCAACATTCATCACTCACAATGTTAAGGTTGGTGATGTAGTGTATCGAACAGATAATAGCACTATAGCAACAGTTGCCTCTGTAGCTAGCGAGACATCATTAATATTGTCATCTCCCATATTTGCAGCCGCAAACGGTGCATCTTACATAATCTACACAGCAGGGAACAACAACAGTTGCTTAATCTATGTTGGTGTTGGTGGTGATGTGGCTATAGAGACCTCAGCAGGTGACCAAGTTACTTTAGTTGGTCTTCCAACAGGCTCGTTTGTTCCTGTCCATGTTGTAAAGGTAATGTCTACAGGTACTACAGCAGCATCAATTATTGCGCTTTGGTAGATGCTAATAGCTAATAACATATCAATAGCTAACCCTTATATACGTACAGGATTCAACCCAATTGATTTAAACCCTGAATTTTATTGGGATTCAGAAAGTGGGTTATTTACGGATATTGCGGAAACAACCCCACCGAGAGACGGTCAAAACATTGCGGTCTTAAAAGATAGCAATCATACATTTGCTCAATCTGCTTCAGGTTTTAGACCACAGTACAAAACTAACCAAATTAACGGTTATCCGGGTGTACTGTTCGCATCTGACTTTTTAGAAAATAACACCTTAGCTACGGGAATACCTTTACCCGATAATCCTGCAACGATTATTTTTGTGATGAAACCTAATGTAGTTTCAAGCGCAGGTGCTCCTTTTGTCTTTACTGAAGCAGCAAGTAATAAGCCTTTTTATAGGAATTTTAGAGGAATGGCAACAGGCGATTATCAATTCTTTGAAAGGGATTTAAGTAATAATACTAAGGAAATTATATGGGGTACTGTTACGGCTGATTGGCAATATTTGACAATGTTAGAAAGTGGTACTTTAGGAAACTTTTATAAGAACGGTACTCAAATTGTATTTAATGCTGATACAGACGTAGGCTCAAATAGCTTTAGTCGAATGTGGTTAGGAAAAGGCTATTCGGGAGGTCATTATTTCGATGGCTATATTGCATCAGTTTTTATAAAATGGTCAGAAGTTACGCCAAAAGAACTAACGCAACTTCATGATTTTTTTAGTACAAAATATGGAATATAAACAGTAATTAATGGACATCACAGGTTATAAATATTTAACAGAGGCTGAAGCAATAGATGCAAGGTCGCAATGTGCAGATTTTTATGGGCTGCCAGTAACTCCTGAAGATGAAACTATATATTGGGTAGACTATAATGAAGCAAACTTAAACACGCCTGTGTTTTGGTACATTGTTTTCGATGAATCAATTGAGGAAATTTTAGGAGTTCCAACAACTTTCGATGTTATTTTAGATTTTTAGAATGCTAATAGCTAACAACATATCAATAGCCAACCCTTATATACCTACGGGCTCAACACCACCATCATTTACCCCACCGCTTGACGGCTACCCTAATGCTAAAGTTGGATATTCGTTACGTAAGATTAGCTCTACATACACAGGTAGCTGCATAAGGGTAAGAAGGCTAGCTGACAATGTTGAACAGGACATTGGATTTAGTGGATACGAGCTTGACACAGCATCCCTTACTGCCTTCATTGGTGGAGACACAGGGTTCGTTACTACGTGGTATAACCAAAGCCCAATAACAAGCGGTATTAACGCTAACAATTCAACCGCAATTTATCAGCCAATAATAATAGATAGAGGAACTCTTCAGTCGGTTAACGGAAAGCCTGCGCTACGTTGTGGGAGAAATGCCGTATTGTACGCAGGAGATAGAACCACTTTTAAGTACCTACACGATGGAACCATAAGGAGTTCTACGATTACGGTTATGCAAACCGCTAGTTCATTGTCGGGCTTGAAATTTTTGTGGTTAACGGGTACATCAGGGGGTGGTAGCATACAAGCACAAATGTATATTTCGGGAACATCAATACGGCAGCAAGTAAAAAACGGAACGGCTAATTTAAATAATAGCGGAGCAACAAACTCAATAGTTACAAGTACTGATTATCTTGTGTGGCAAACTTTCGATGCAGGAAATCCAACACCATCTGAAAAGGTAAGAATGAGCTTAAATAGTGATTCGGATATAGCTAATAATAACGGTACTTTTACTCCAAGCACTGCGGACTCAACATTAAGGATGCACTTCTTTAATTACAGATATCCGTCGGTTGGTTACGGTGTTGATGGTTATTGTCAAGAAATGATATTTTGGGATTATGATTACACAGCCGACAAGAGTGCAATAAGTGATAACATAAATAGCTATTACGGAATTTACTAATGGATTTATTACAAGTGGTTAGTGGGATGGATGATGTGCATTTTAACGGCAAAGATGTAATTTACATTATTACATTAGTTGTTAGTGTGCTAGGAGGATGGTTCTCAATGAAGGCTGCTATAGAAAAGCTAAAGCATAGATTAGAAAATGTAGATAAGCACGTATCAGAATGTCAGTCAGATGCTAAAGAAGAGAACCTAGCAGCCAAGCATAGCAGAACAGGTATGCGTAAACAATTCCAAGATGAAATGAAATCACTAGCAGACTTATCCAACAAAAGAATTGATATTGTGAAGCAAGACCTAAAAGACTTTCAGAAGGACAACGCTACTGAAATCAAGACACTAAACGACCAAATAACAGCCATCAAGACAGACACCTCTGAAATCAAAGGAATGGTGCAGACACTAATCAAGCAACAATGAAAATATCTCCCCATGTATCTTATAAGGAAGCGACCTATAGTGAGACCGCAACTAGAAACGACATTGACAACGAGCCTAATGCTAAGCAACTGTTAAGAATCAAGGTTCTTTGCGATAATTTATTTGAGCCTTTGCGTGATTGGGTAAGTGGTCCAATCAAAATAAATAGCTGTTTCAGGAGCGAAGAGCTCAACACTCGTATCGGTGGAGCATCTAGCTCTCAGCACATGGCCAACAATGGTGCGGCAATGGATATTGATGACACCTATGGATACAGAACCAATGCTGAGATGTTCTTTTACATTAAAGATAATTTAGAGTTTGACCAAATGATATGGGAGTTTGGAGATGATGACAACCCTGATTGGGTTCATGTGTCTTACAATAGAGGAGATAACCGAGGTCAGATATTAAAAGCCTGTAAGGTTGACGGCAGGACGAAGTACTTAACGTGGGGGTAGCCCCTTAAAACCTAAACAATGGAACGATTATTTAAAAGTGGAATAGTAACTACCGTAGCAGGAATGCTCATCTTATGCGGTGCAGTTTACATGTACATGTCTAAGAGTTTTAATTCTGTAGAATCAGGAGAGCTCGCTATGATAGGACTATTATTCCTTCGGTCAAAAGATTCTTTAATTGGAATTGCTCCGAAAAAATGAAAATAGACGCTAAGACCCTCATACTATTGGGGGTCATAGCTGTCCTTTGTTTCCTTTGGTTCGACTCTTGTCAGGGTAAGATAATAGCTGAAGACCAAGCAGCTACTTTAAATTCATACAAAGATACAGCTATGGTATATAAGGCTCGCAATGGCGAGCTTGTTTCGTATAACAAAGCTATAGAGATTAGCGAGGAAAGGTTTACTGCTTTGAGAGATAGCATGAAGCAGGAGTTTAAAAACTTAAAGATAAAGAACGTAACCTCACACACTAAGATTGTAACCGTTTACAAGCTAGACACAATCACACAAACATTTACAGACACACTTCCCTGTGCGGACTTCATAAAACCTTTTACTATTGACAGCTTATATTATAATTTGTCCGGGAGTATCACTAAGAGAGGTATTACTTTTAATTCGATTCTCATTCCAAATACTCAGAGCCTTACTGTTGGCACTAAAAGAAACGGCTTGTTCAAGAAGAACGAATACATAGTCGCCTTAAAGAACAGTAATCCATACGTGAACACCGTAAGTATTCAGAGCTACAACTTCACTCCTGATGCGAAGTGGTATCAGAGAGGCTCCACTAAGTTTGGAGTGGGGGTTGTCGTAGGAGGGCTTATATATCGTGCAATAAAAAAATAGCTATCTTTGTGTAAAATCAAATCAAATGAAATTAGACAAAGAAGAACTAGAGACTCTAACTAAGCTTCATGGTGACCTGCAAAAAAGTAAGATGGCACTTGGAGATATGGAGCTACAGAAAGCAACATTAATAGATTCTGTTAGATTATTGAAGCAAGAATTTGCTAAGGCTGAAGGCAAGCTTATCGAGAAGTACGGCTTAAATTCTGTCATCAATCTTCAGACAGGTGAAGTAAAACAAAAAGAAAATGGCTAAGATAAGCGACACAGGTTCGTATCCACAAGCAGTAGTAACAGGAGCTGACTATTTAATTGGAACCGACTCAGAAGATTCTAACAAGACAAAGACATTTACAGTTGACAGCTTGTCAACTTACGTATTAGGTGGAGGGACAATATACCAAATCCCAATGTACGTATCAGGGGCGCAGCTTGGTGACTCAATTATGGAGCAGGATGGTTTTACAATATCGGTTAAAGGAGGGCTGACTGTTAAAGACACTTTTACTTCACAAACTAGAGCCGTCCTTAGTAATGGTCTACTAATAACTGATGGAAATACAATTGAAGCTCTTACTGCTACAGGCGTACAGACTTTTATTGTAGGAACACCGGGAGGAAATGATGTTGTTCAGATGGAAGCAGACTTATATATGCAAGGCAGAATACAAGATGCAGCAGGAAACTTTGGAACAGCAGGACAAACATTAGTGAGCAACGCAAGTGGACTTGCCTTATGGACATAAGAAAGATAGCTGTCGGGCCTGATTATAAGTCAGGAGCTATGCACTACATTGTAGGGCAGAAGGTCTTAAATGACAGCTATTCTATTCATTTAATAAAGCACAACGAGAACAGGGATTCGTTTCAGGTTTGGATAGAAAGAGCTGATGAGGTTGTTTTGTGGAAAGAGTTTACATCTACCGTTCCCATCTCTATCGAGTATAATATATATTTCCAATGAGGTCACCACACTACTTTATAGCTAAGCCTGTTGGCGGCAAGCGTTACAGCAATACGAAATCAATAGGGGATGTGGAGCTAATAGTAAGTACATCCGAAGAGGACCATAAGTTCTCTAATAGGGAGGCAGAAGTGGTAGAGCTTCCGCTAGGTTACGAAGGGCCGATAAAAATTGGCGACACCCTTTTGGTTCACCATAACGTGTTTAAGTTCTACAACGACATGCAGGGCAGGAGAAAGAGTGGAAAGAGTTTTTTTAAGGACGACTTGTTCTTTATAGAGCCCGACCAATTCTTTATGTACAAAAGTAACGGCAGATGGAATGCTTACGACAGGTATTGCTTTGTTAAGCCAATTCCTACGGAGGATTGTTTCGTAATGAAGCCCATGAGTGAGGAGCCGCTAATGGGAGAGATGTTCCTCCCTAATAACTATTTGGTATCAAAAGGCGTATCAAAGGGTGACAAGGTTTGTTTTGAGCCTGAAATAAAATATGAATTTAATTTAGATGGTCAGAAGATTTACAGAATATACGACCATCAGATAACTATAGCAGTTTGACAAACAAAGAGATTAAACTAAGAATAATTAAAGCCGGAGAGAAGGCAGTAAAAGAACTAATAAAGGTTGCTGAAGAAGATATAATTAAGCCTGAGATTGACGATGAGTTAGCGGCAGATAGATTAAAAAATGCAGCAGCCTCAAAGAAGTTAGCTATATTTGATGCGTTTGAGATACTCACTAGGATAGAGCAAGAGCAAGAGAACATTACTATTTCTGAACAAGGTTCCTCAAGAACGGATACTCAACAAGGATTTGCAGAAAGAAGGTCAAAATAAACTATATGAGGTTTTGGAATCTTATGTTCCAAAAAAATCTATTGCGTCCAAGAACACGCTAAAGGCTTGGAAGTATGGGTATAACGAAAAATATGAGCTTATAGTTATATCCAAGACAGGTCAGATAGGAGAGATAGTCAGGATATATGGTCTTGTGATAGCTCTTCCAAAAGTGTCCCACTTATGGGACAAGAGTAATGATGATGATTTTTGGGTAAGGAAGAAGCTGCCTAAGCCTTTATCAAAGATTCAGTCAATATTCCAATGGAACGACATGCCGTCATCATTCAAGGATAGTTGGGTAGATTACATTGAAGAGGAGTTTGATAGGAGGGAGTATGGCTATTGGTTTAAGAATAACAACAAGCCCACATACATAACGGGGTCTCATTACATGTATCTTCAGTGGTCTAATATAGATATTGGATATCCTGACTATAGAGAAGCTAACCGTATATTTTATATATATTGGGAGGCTTGCAGAGCTGACAAGAGGTCCTTTGGAATGGATTACGTTAAGATTAGACGTTCAGGATTTTCATTTATGTCATCTTCTGAGTGTGTTAACATTGGAACATTAGCTAGAGATTCTAGGATTGGTATCTTATCTAAGACAGGTCCTGACGCTAAAAAGATGTTTACAGATAAGGTTGTTCCCATTAATAGCAGGCTGCCATTTTTCTTTAAGCCAATCATGGACGGAATGGACAAGCCTAAGACTGAGCTTGCTTTTAGAATCCCTGCGTCTAAGATTACCAAAAAGAACATGTACAATGTAGAGAGCGAAGAGCTAGACGGGTTGGACACTACGGTTGATTGGAAGAACACAGACGACAACTCTTACGATGGTGAGAAGTTATTATTCTTAGCTCATGACGAGAGTGGAAAGTGGTTAAAGCCAAACAACATATTAAATAATTGGAGGGTAACCAAGACTTGCTTAAGGTTAGGGAGTAAGATAATCGGGAAGTGCATGATGGGCTCCACTTGTAATGCACTAGACAAGGGTGGCTCTAATTTTAAAAAGCTATTTGAAGACTCTTCTGTGTTAAGTAGAAATAGGAATGGACAGACTAAAAGCGGTCTATATTCCTTATTTATCCCTATGGAATGGAATATGGAAGGGTTTATTGATAAGTATGGGATGCCTGTAATGAGGAAGCCAACGAAGCCTATTGAAGGTGTTGATGGTGAGATGATAATCAATGGAGCGATTGACTATTGGGAGGCAGAAGTAGAGTCATTAAAAGATGACCCTGACGCTCTTAATGAATTTTATAGGCAGTTTCCAAGGAACGAGTCACATGCGTTTAGAGATGAGAGCAAGTCATCTTTATTCAACCTCACAAAGATATATCAGCAAATAGACTATAACGACTCCCTAATAAAAGAGCACCACGTTACAAGAGGTTCTTTTCATTGGAAGGATGGAATAAAAGATACCAAGGTTGTATTTAGTCCTGACAAGAGAGGTCGATTCTTAGTTGGGTGGGTTCCAAGCAGGGGGCTTCAGAATAGGGTAATAAAGTCAGGAAAAGGGTTTAAGCCCGGTAATGAGCACATAGGTTCTTTTGGTTGTGATTCATACGACATATCAGGGACTGTCGGTGGTATAGGTTCTAACGGGGCTTTACATGGTATGACTAAGTTCAATATGGATGACGCTCCTAGTAACGAGTTCTTCTTAGAGTATGTAGCTAGGCCACAGACTGCTGAGATATTCTTTGAAGAGGTTCTCATGGCTTGCGTGTTTTACGGCATGCCAATATTAATAGAGAACAATAAGCCAAGGTTGTTATATCATTTTAAAAACAGAGGCTACAGAGGTTTTTGTTTAAATAGACCTGACAAGCATTACAACAAGCTATCTAAGACTGAGAAGGAACTAGGTGGAATACCTAACAGTTCCGAAGATGTCAAACAGGCTCACGCCTCAGCTATAGAGTCATACATAGAGAAACATGTGGGGTTAGATTTTTCAGCAGAATATAGAGATAGTGATTCTATGGGGAGTATGGTATTTACAAAGACCCTAGAGGATTGGGCTAAATTTGATATCAGTAATAGAACTAAGTTTGATGCTACGATAAGCTCAGGTCTAGCTATAATGGCTAACCAAAAACACCTATATATCCCTGAGAAAAAAGAATCAAAAATAAGCATTAACTTTGCTAGGTATAATAACAAGGGTCGAACAAGCGAATTAATTCAATGAAGGAAGTAAACATAAATATCAATCCATCAGGTTTCCCTAGTCAGTTTGTTTCTGATTCTGAGAAAGCTACAGTAGAGTTTGGATTGCAGGTTGGTCAAGCAATACAATATGAGTGGTTTAAAAGGGATGGTAGCAACTGTCGCTATTATGACCAATGGAGAGAGTTCCATAGACTAAGGCTGTATGCTCGTGGAGAACAGTCTATTGGTAAGTACAAAAACGAACTAGCTATTGATGGAGACTTGTCCTACCTAAACCTTGATTGGACACCTGTCCCTATTATACCGAAGTTTGTTGATATTGTTGTGAACGGAATGGCTGACAGGCTATTTAAGGTTAACGCATTCGCTCAAGATTCTTTATCTCAAGGAAAGAGAAGTAAGTATCAAGACATGATAGAAGGGCAGATGGCAGCTAAGGACATATTAACTACAGTGAAAGAGCGTTCAGGGTTCGATGCGTTTGTTATGTCTCCTGAAGAGCTACCGCAAGATGATGACGAGCTTGCTTTGTATATGCAGATTAAATACAAGCCTGCTATAGAGATAGCTGAGGAGGAAGCTATTGACACGATACTAGAAGAGAATCACTACGTTGACTTAAGAAAAAGATTTGACTACGACCTTACTGTCCTTGGTATAAGTGTAGCTAAGCATGAGTTCTTGTTGGGCTCCGGGGTTAAGGTTTCTTATGTAGACCCTGCGAATGTGGTTTACAGCTATACGGAAGACCCACACTTTAAAGACTGCTTTTATTGGGGGGAAATAAAAACTGTCCCTATTACTGAGACTAAGAAGATAGACCCTACGCTGACCAATGAGGACATGGAGAAGATATCAAAGTACAGTCAGTCTTGGTACGACTACTTTAATGTGGCTCAGTACTATCAGAACGATATATTCTATAGAGATACCTGTACCTTAATGTATTTCAACTACAAGACCACAAAGAAATTTGTGTATAAGAAGAAAGTTCTTGAGGGAGGAGGCAGTCGAGTAATAGAGAAGGACGACCAATTCAATCCACCCACAGAGATGATGGAGGAAGGAAACTTTGAGAAGATAGAAAAGACTATAGACGTTTGGTATGAGGGCGTTATGGTTATGGGAACGAATATTGTTTTGAAATGGGAGCTTGCGGAAAATATGGTTCGGCCTAAATCAGCAAATCAGCATGCAATTCCAAACTATGTTGCTGTTGCTCCACGAATGTACAAGGGAGCTATCGAGTCATTGACAAGAAGAATGATTCCATTTGCCGATTTAATCAACATGACACACTACAAATTACAGCAAGTAATATCTCGTGTCGTACCTGATGGTGTGTTTATTGATGCAGATGGTTTAAATGAAGTTGACTTGGGGACAGGTAGTGCTTACAATCCTGAGGACGCATTAAGGCTTTACTTTCAAACAGGTAGTGTCATTGGTCGTAGCTACACGCAGGATGGTGATTACAATCAAGGTCGTGTTCCAATACAAGAGCTAACATCTAATTCCGGGGCAGCTAAAACTCAGATGCTGATTGCAAACTATAATCACTACCTAGATATGATCAGGTCTGTGACAGGATTAGGACCTAGAGATGCTTCAACACCTGACCCTAACTCATTGGTTGGTGTTCAGAAGCTAGCTGCATTAAACTCCAACACAGCTACTAGGCACATACTAGACGGTAGTCTTTATATTTATAGAACATTATCCGAGGCTCTATCATATAGGGTAGCAGACATATTAGAATACTCAGACTTTAAGGATAGCTTTATTAATAAGATAGGCAAGTATAACGTGAGTATACTTAACGAGATATCTGACCTATACATTTATGACTTTGGTATATTCATAGAGGTGTCTCCTGATGAAGAGCAGAAGGCACAACTAGAGCAGAACATTCAGATGGCATTGTCCAAGCAGGACATCAATCTTGAGGACGCTATTGATATTAGGGAGCTCAGGAACTTAAAGCTTGCAAATCAATTGTTAAAATTGAAAAGAGTCAAAAAGCAAGAGAGAGAAGAGAAAATGCAGATGCAACAGCAACAAGCTCAAGCACAGCAGCAGATGCAGTCGCAACAGATAGCAGCCCAAGTAGCGGCTCAGAAATTAGAGATGGAGACTCAATCCAAGATACAGGTCAAGCAGGCAGAGATAGCATTCGAGCTTGAGAAACTTAAAGGTGAGGCTCAGCTCAAGCGTGAGTTGATGCAGGTAGAGTTTGATTACAACATGCAGCTATCAGGTATGCAAGCACAAAACTTATCTGACAGGGAGAAGTCAAGAGAGGACGCTAAGTCTGATAGAATCAGTCAGCAGAATAGCGAGCAATCTAAACTCATTAATCAAAGGAAGAATAATCTTCCACCACAAAGATTTGAATCAAACGAAGACAGCTTAGATGGTTTTGACTTAGCAGAGTTTTCGCCTAGATAAGCGTCTTTATTTTTTATGTAACTTTGTATTAAATTAAATCTAATGGAAATTAAAGTAAAAGAAGTAAGTGCTGTAGAGGAGAAGTCGGTACAGGAAGTAGAGAAGGAACTTCTTGAGAAGCACGAAAAAGAAATTACAAACGAGGAGCCTGAACCTGTAGAGGTTGTAACTCCTCAAGAAGAAGACTCACCTCCTGAGTTAAAAGAGGAGGAAGTTCTTTCATATATTAAGAATAGGTATGATAAGCAGATTAACTCTGTAGAGGAACTACTTACTGAGCGAGAAGCTTCGGAAGAGTTGCCTGAAGATGTTGCTGCTTATTTTGAATACAAAAAGAAAACAGGGAGAGGTATTGAAGACTATGTTAAATTAAACAGAGACTTTAGTAAAGCAAACCCTGATACTCTACTTAAAGAATATCTGTTAGCTACAGAGGAAGGCTTAGACGCAGAAGATATTGAATCCTTGATGGATGATTATTCTTATGACGAAGAGCTAGATGATGAGGCTGACATTAGAAAGATAAAGGTAGAGAAGAAGAAAGTTATTGCTAAGGCTAAGAAATATTTCGAGGAACAGAAGCAGATGTACAAGGAGCCCCTTGAGTCAAGTGGGAGTCAGATGTCTGAAGAGGATACCAAGGAGTTCGAGGCGTATAAACAATATATGAGTAATTCTAAGTCCGTAAAGGAATTAAACGACAGGAAGGCTGAATGGTTTTCTAAAAAAAGTGACGAGGTTTTTAGCAAGGAGTTCAAAGGTTTTGAGTTCGAGATTGGTGAAAGTAGTTACACGTTTAGTCCGGGAGATGCGTCTGAGTTGAAGAAAGCACAAGAGACTCCAATGAATTTCATAGGGAAATATTTGGATGATGACGGAATGCTTAATGACGCTACAGGCTATCACAGGTCTTTAGCAATTGCAATGAACCCTGACAAGTTTGCTAAGTTCTTTTATGAGCAAGGCAAGTCGGAAGCTACGGAGGATGTGATGCGTAAAACAAAAAATGTCAATATGACTGAGCGCAGAGCACCTGAAGCAACTTCTAAAGGGGGGACCACTGTGAGGGCAGTAACACAAGACTCAGGTCGAGGGTTAAAGATTCGCAGTAAAAGAAACAGAAGTTAAATATTAAAAAAATAAAAAAATGCCGGGACAAGTTAACCCGACACCGGGCTTTAATCTTCAGCCAAGTGCTGAACAAGTACCGTTGTCAACAAATTATATTACCAATTTTGATTTCCTTAATCAGTATCTTCCTGATACATACGAGAAGGAATTTGAAAGATATGGTAACCGAACAGTATCTTCATTCTTAAGAATGGTTGGTGCTGAAATGCCTTCCAACTCTGACATGGTAAAATGGGCAGAGCAAGGAAGACTACACACAAAATATGTAGATTGTACTTCAGGAGCAGCAGCAGCAGCAATTGATGCTACTATTACTATTAACGATGCGTTAGTACCGGGAACAGGTAGCGTAGCTATCCGAGCAGGTCAAACTATCGTTATTACTGAGAATGCAGGTGGAGGACAAAACAAAGCAGTTGTTAAGTCAGTTGATACAGTGGCAGGCACAATAGATATTGCTTACTACGAAGCAGCAGGTCAAGCTTTTGCAGCCGCAGCAGTATGTACTATCTTCATTTATGGTTCTGAGTTCAAAAAAGGAACTGCAGGAATGCAAGGTTCTTTGGAAGCTGATGATGAAATCTTTGATAATAAGCCAATTATCATAAAAGATAAGTACGCAGTAAGCGGTTCTGATATGGCTCAGATTGGTTGGGTTGAAGTAACTACTGAGAATGGTGCGACAGGATACCTTTGGTATTTGAAGTCAGAGCACGAGACTCGTCTTCGATTTGATGACTACCTAGAGACTGCAATGATTGAAGCAGTTCCTGCGGAAGTAGGTTCAGGTGCAATTGTTGAGTTAGGTGTAGCAGGTACAGCAGGTACAGCAGGTTCAGAAGGAATCTTTCACGTTGTAGGAAACAGAGGTAACGTATGGGGCGGTGGAAACCCTAATGCATTAGCTGATTTTGACGCTATCATTAGCCGACTTGATAACCAAGGAGCTATTGAAGAGAATGTAATTTTCTTGGATAGAAACTTTGGATTTGATATCGACGACATGTTAGCTGCTCAAAACTCTTACGGTGCAGGTGGTACTTCATACGGTCTTTTCGATAACGATGAGGAGATGGCTCTTAACCTTGGATTCACAGGATTCCGAAGAGGTTACGACTTCTACAAGACGGATTGGAAATACCTGAATGACCCAACTATGAGAGGTGGTTTACCAACAGGTGCAGGTTCAGGTCGTGTAAACGGTCTAATGGTTCCTGCAGGTTCTACAACTGTGTATGACCAAGTGTTAGGTAAAAACGCAAAGCGACCATTCTTGCATGTACGTTACAGAGCTTCAGAAACTGAAGACCGACGATACAAGACTTGGATTACAGGTTCAGCAGGTGGTGCTGCTAACAGCGACCTCGATGCAATGGAGGTTCACTTTTTGTCTGAGAGATGTGTTTGTACTATGGGTGCGAACAACTTTTTCTTATTCCAAGAGTAATCAATAAGTTTATAGAGGGAGCCTGCGGAAGTGGGCTCCTTTTATTTAATCGTCCCACTTATGGGACATAAATCAAATTCAAATGAAATCGAATACAAATCACGTAGACAAGGTCTACAAACTAACAAGAGATGCAGCTCCTCTTTCTTATATGCTGCCAACTAGAAACACTAGGAGATTCCCACTACTACATTTTGATGAAGAGACAGGTGTTAACAAACCTCTTCGATATGCTAGAAATCAAAAGACACCTTTTGAAGATGAGCAGGATGGAAATGCAATTGTAGAGCCTATAATTTTTGAGGATGGATTCTTAAGTGTTCCAAGAAACAATCCTGTCCTACAGGAGTTCTTACATTATCATCCTATGAATGGTATTAGGTTCGTAGAGGTTGATGAGGAGAAAGATGCTCAGGCTCAACTAGAAGAGATGAACAAAGAGCTTGACGCATTGTCTGAGGCTAGGTCTTTATCTATTGAGCAGCTAGAGACAATGACTAGGGTTTTGTTCGGTAAAGACCCATCTCGCTCAACAACTGCTGAGTTAAAAAGAGATATACTTATTTTTGCTAAGAGAGAGCCTCATGCTTTCATGAATGCATTAACGGACCCTAATTTAAAATTATCATCCAACGTACAGTTGTTCTTTGATAATAAACTATTATCTTTCCGAAACAATAAGAAGGATGTGTATTTCAATTTATCATCCAACAAAAAGAGAATGCTAACTATACCATTCGGGGAAGACCCCATGTTCGTGGTTTCGTCATATCTGCAAAGTGATGACGGGTTAGAGATATTAACAATGCTCGAAAATCAGCTAGAGATAGCCTGATTTTTTCTTTCCATGATTGTTTATCTAGCAGAGGGGTTGATTTTTCAGCCCCTCTTTTTTTTTGTTTATCTTTGTCTTAATGATAAACTCAGTTAGAAATACGGTACTGTCTGTATTGAACAAAAACAACTATGGCTACCTATCGCCATCTGATTTCAATCTATTTGCAAAGCAGGCACAGCTCGATATATTTGATAGCTACTTTTATCAGTACAATTATCAGATAATGAAAGAGAATGCTCGCCAATCAGGTACGGGCTATGCTGATATAAGAAAGGGTTATGAGGAAGTTATAGACCTGTTCTCAGTAACAAACGACTTGACTCATATTGCAGACAATGAGTTCAGTGCTCCATCTGTTATAACTACAGGAGATGACTATTATCTTATAGTGAAGGTTTTGTGCTATGATGCTAGCACTCCACCTAGAGTATTCAAAGGGGAAGCTGAGAAGGTTCACAACTCTCAGATAACAATGCTGCTCAACTCAATGCTTACTGCCCCATCTGAAACGTTCCCTGCTTACGTATTAAATGGTAGCACCATAACGGTGTACCCTGACACATTTGATGCTGCCACTGAGGTTTCCTGTAACTACATTAGATACCCTAATCCTCCTAAGTGGACTTATGTCACATTAACAAATGGTGAGCCATCATTCGACCAAACTGCTACTGACTTTCAAGATTTTGAATTACCGCTAGATGATGAGGTTGATTTGGTTATGAAGATATTACAGTACGCAGGGGTATCCATTAGAGAATCTGATGTGTATTCATTTGCTAATTCAGAAGAGGCTCAAGGGTCACAAGAAGAAAAATAATATATGGCATATTTAAGTGCATATCAATATTACGAAAATGGTGGGGCTGCACCTGAGGATGCTAATTGGGGTTCTTATCAGTATGTTAGCTTAAAAGATATAGTGAACAACTTCATGCTTATGTATGCAGGCAATCACTCTTTAGTTAATAACGAGGAGAGATACAAGGTGTTGTTCCACGCTAAGAGAGCTATACAAGAACTTAACTACGATGCTTTCAAGGAGATTAAAGCTTTAGAGCTTTCGGTTTGTGATACGCTTAGGTTTGTTTTACCACACGACTATGTTAATTGGGTGAGAATATCTTTATACAAAGATGGTGTTCTTAGACCGCTTACTGAGAATATTCAAATAAACTCAGCCACAGCTTATCTTCAAGACAATGATTGTCGGATACTGTTCGATGCTAGCGGAAACATATTGAAGCCTGAGTTCTCTGACATAGACCTAGACCGAATTACAGGGCAAAAGAAAAGCATCTACCTAAACAAAGGAAGTCAGTTCAATGGACTAGAAGGATACTGTTGTGATGGGGAGTGGTATTTTGATTACGGGATTGGTGCTAGATATGGTTTAAATACTGAGACTGCTAACGCTAATCCAACATTCAGGATTGATAAGCAGGCAGGAGTTATTAACTTTAGCTCCGAGATGGCAGGAGAGGTGTGCATATTGGAATATGTATCGGATGGTATGGAAGGTGGAAACGACACGCTTATAACCGTTAATAAATTATTCGAGGAATTTGTTTACGCCTACATTAGGTATGCGATATTAAACAGCAAGGTCGGTGTTCAGGAGTACATCGTATCAAGAGCAAGAAAAGAAAGGTCTGCCTTGCTAAGAAATGCTAAGATTAGAATTAGCAATATACATCCGGGCCGCTTATTGATGAATCTTCGAGGAAGAGAAAAGTGGATAAAGTAGGATGGCAAATATTCAAAGAAATTTTATAAAGGGTAGAATGAACAAGTCTCTTGATGAGAGGCTTATTCCTAATGGAGAATATGTAGATGCACTAAATGTTCGCTTAGGCTCTACAGAAGCTTCTGAGATAGGCTCAGTAGAGAACTCTAAAGGAAATACAAAGCTATCTGCACTATCCTTTATTGATGGTACTCTTCTTAGCTCTGAGGCTAGGTGTATCGGAGCCATAGCAGATGGAGCCGAAGAGACTATATATTGGTTCGTACATGACCCTGCATTTACATTAGGAGCTACAGGCAAGCTTGACCTTATTGTTTCTATAAAACCTGAGACATCTTTATTGGTATACCATGTGGTTAGCATTGATGATGGCGGTGGCGTAAACACAACCCTAAACTTCAATCCTACGTATCTCATAACAGGGGTAGATTTAGTTGATGACTTGTTGTTTTTTACTGACGATTATAATGCTCCTAGAAAGATAAATGTAACCAAGAATTATCAGAATCCCGGAATAGTGGGAGCTACCTACATTGATGGTGGTGGAACAGTTGCGTTGGCTGAGATTCTAAAAGAGTCCTTACTTGTCATAAAGAAGCCACCTATTGCAGCTCCAACATTCACGACATTCAATACAGGGAATCAAGAGAACTTCATGGAGGAGAGATTTATTTGTTTTGGGTACAGGTATCGCTATGCTGATAATGAGTACTCAGCTACATCTCAGTTTAGTGCGGCTGCTTTTGTTCCCGGACCATTCTCTTTTGATGAGACATCGAAGCTTAATGCAGGAATGGAGAACACTATTAATAGTGCCTCGGTGGTCGTTAATTCAGGAGGTCCATTGGTTGTTGGGTTTGATGTGTTATTTAAAGAAGACGATAACAGCACTATAAAGGTTATTGAGAAGTTCGACAAGCAGGAGCTCGGTATTGCTGATGATATAGATTTTTCTGTTACGTTTGACAACGGAAAGATATATACCATTCTGCCAAGCTATGAGATATTAAGGCTGTATGACAACGTACCTAGATTTGCTCAGGCCCAAACAATGATGGGGAACAGATTGATGTACGGAAACTACGTTGATGGGTACGATTTAAAAGATGTTAACAATAATCTTACAAAATTTGAGTACTCAACAGAGCTTATTAGCGAACCTATCTCTATTGTAGAATTATCAAATAGAACAGATACAGGGTTATACAACATAGATGTGTTTAATTCGGTATCAAATTCTGTGATGTATGTGGATTTAACAGGAGTTCCTCTTGAAATAAACGACCTAATCAGTATAACCCTTTATTTTGAACACGAAGAGTTTACAGGTCCCGGAACCCCTATCAGCACTACGCCTAACACAGTGGTTGGGTTTTCTTTTCGGTTAGCAAGAAATTATACTAGCGTGTACGACCTAGCGACTGATGTGGTCTTTATTGAGGCTGTTGGAGCTGCGTACAACATAGCAACAGTACCATTGTCTTGTAACGGAGCAACTTGGACAGACAGTCTTAATTGTTTAATTCCGGGGAACTTAGGTGCTTACATAGAAAATGAGAGTGGTATTGATGCTCCATTAGAACCTATATCTATAATAGCTAGCCCATCATCTAACGAGATAGGATTTCAGTTGGTGGCTATGAAGTTTGTTGACCCTGCTCTTGTTCCTCCTAACGGGGACGTTTATGAATATTACAAAATAACAGATGTTAATGCTGAATACTCAACCAATGGAATCCCAAGAAGTTTGCATAGCAACAGAAGCTACGAGTTAGGGATTGTTTATATGGATGATTTTAATAGGTCTACCACCGCATTAGTGAGTTCTAACAACTCTATTCATATTCCTTGTGGTCAGTCATCATCTCAGAACTACATTAAAGCAACAATACCACCGACACAAATAGCTCCATCTTGGGCGACTAGATACAAGTTTGTTATAAGAGCTGACAGAGCTAACTATGAAACCATATATAGTGAGCAGTACTATAGTGTTGATGACAGCAATGATGTTTGGATATTTTTAGAGGGAGAGAATGCAAGAAAAGTAGAAGAAGGAGATAGATTAATAGTTAAATCAGACTCGTCGGGACCTATGGCTAACTGTGTAACTACTACAGTTTTAGAGAAAAAATCATTAGAAGAAGGAATTGCAGGAACATTAGCACCATCAGGGGTTTATATGAGAGTTAATAACTTAAACTACAACCTAACTCCCAACGTGTCTAGTGCTCTTACCTACACAGGTTACGCAGGCCCAAAAGACAATGGAGAACCTCAATGCCTTAAGCCTTTTTATGGGATTCCATTTGGTCCCGAATTTGAATTAGGCCCTTTTGCTACGGAGACAGTTCCCGGCACTTGGGTTAATTGGGAGGTTCCTGCAGGAAGCGTAGTAGAAGTTTCTTTTTCTGTACGCAGACCGGGGACGGGACAAACTGGTTGTTCTGAACGTAAATTTGTTTGTAATGAGACGTTTATATCTACATCAAATTACGTAAATATGAGCGATTTTTGGGTAGGAGATAATATTACTTCAAGAATGAATGCTGCCGCAGATACAGGTTCTCAGATTATGTATTATAATTTATCTCTGATTCATCCTTCAATACCTTGCGACACAGAGTTTGCTACGTTTTGGACATCTCTAGCTCTACCGGGGAACCCTCTCTATTTTTCAATGAAGTCCTTTAAGTCTTGTGGGGGGTTCTTTAATACGGGTCCCAAGATTGTTTCTGCTAGTGTTAGTATAAGCCTAAGAACATCTCAGAGTCGAGTAATATTCGAGACAGAGCCACAAGACACTTTGCCTGATGTGTTTTACGAGGCTGATAGCTCTTATTCAATTGACTCGTCAGGGTTGCATAGTGGGAATATTCAGGACCAAACGGCAACCTTGCCTGCAATTATCGACACTTCGTTCTTCAACTGCTACGCTTTTGGTAACGGAGCCGAGAGCTATAAGGTTCGAGACTCAATAATAGGGAAGACTATAGACCTTGGGAACAGAACACTAACTACATCGGCTCAGGATTTTAAAGAGGCTGATAGATTTGCTGACATCACTTATAGTGGTGTATATAACGATGAGTCAAACGTAAACAAGCTAAATGAATTTAATCTTGGCTTACTAAACTTTAGTCCACTAGAAGAATCTTTCGGTCCTATTCAGAAAATGGACGGAAGAGAGACAGATATATTGGTTCTTCAGGAGGATAAGATATCTTATGTGCAGGAAGGAAAGAATCTATTATCTGACGCTGCAGGTGGTGGAGCCATAACCTCTGTACCTGAGGTTCTTGGTAAGCAAATAGCTAGAACTGAAGAGTTCGGTA
>WLWE01000717.1_pt1 | contig 27597 bp, 41 predicted proteins | sample 6718301 | NCBI WGS metagenome assembly WLWE01 (sample SAMN12718691, study PRJNA515312) | sponge metagenome | isolation source: marine sponge | host: Mycale hentscheli | place: New Zealand: South Island, Marlborough, Capsize Point | collected 2003-05-01 | reverse complement strand
CTTTTGCGGTAGTGCTAGCATTATCACCAGAAACAGTTACAGCAGCTCCTTCAGAACCAGAACCACTAACAGAAATACCATTAGAACCGGCTACGGTTGCAACGTAGTTACCAGTAGTATCAGTACCTAAAGCAACAGAGTTAGCTTTAACGCTAGATGCTTCAACACCAGAAACAGTAAGAGTTACGTTAGCAGAACCATCAATACTAACAGAACCTGCAGCATCTCCACCTAAAGTAATTGTTCTAGCAATAGTCCACTTGTTAGCATCAGAAGCTGTACCATCCAAATCACCAATAAACGTATTAGCACGTACATCATAAGCAGCACCAAAGTCCCATCTATCAGCAGACTCATCCCATATAAACTGAACATTAGCTGATGTACCTCTTTCTACTTCAAAACCTGCGTTTTGAGAAGGAGCACCTGCTTCATCAGAATTCAATGTGATAATTGCATCACCAATATTTACAGTGTTTGAGTTTACAGTTGTAGTAGTACCGTTAACTGTTAAGTTACCAGGAATTACAACAGTAGACGTAGCAGCAGCAAGAGTTAAATCATTAGCACCAATAGAAGCACCAATAACTCTATCACCCGCAGCAAAATCTAATGCAGTTAAACCAGCTAGTGAAGTTGAAGTTGTACCAAGAGCAATGCTAGTAGAACCAACTGTTATAATATCACTTGCTAATTTAGCTGTAGCAATTCCACCATCAGTTAATCCAAGAGTAATTGTTCCACTTGATGTAATAGGAGAACCTGATACTGTAATACCATCATTACCAGAAGCAGCAACAGAAGTTACTGTACCAACTGTACTAGATGTACCAGCACCAATTAAAGTTCTAATTTCAGCAGCAGTAACACCAGAAGCTAATGTAGGAGTACCTCCACCAGAGAAAATACCTGGTTCAGCAAAATCCGTGTAACCATTAGGGTTTGCACTATCATAAGGAGTATATCCTAATCCAGCTACAATCTGAGCACTGGTTAATGTTAAAGCACCACCAAGAGTCAATGAACCACTAGTAGTAACAGTTCCTGTAAGAGTTAAACCACTTACTGATCCAGCACCACTAACTGAAGTTACAGTACCTGTATTATCTGTAAATGGTAAAGCAGATACTGGGAAATAATCTACGTTATTTGAAGCATTACTAACAGCAATGTTCATACTTGTTGATACATTACCTGATCCAGCACCAGCAGCTAAAATAAAGTTGTCTGATCCAGCATAATCAAGAGAGATAGTACCAGATACTGCACCTGAAGTACCAGAAGCACTACCGCTAAGACCAGCACCACTTGATACAGATACAGAAGTAATATCACCTGATGCAGAAACCCATCCTCCTCCATCATATACTTCTAATGAACCTGTTGATGAGTTGTAAATAATCTGACCTGCTGTGGGACTAGCTGGTCTTGTTGCAGTGGTTAAAGTGTGAATTACAGCATTTTGTAACTCATAACCCTGCATGTCAATGTTTAACGTCTCTAAATGAGACAAATACTTAAGAGCCATAATTGTTATTTATTTAATTATTTTTGTTTTTGTTGCTTATTAATTTAAATATGCGCTTCCAGCAACAGGAATTGCAAATTGTATTCTCACTGTATTATCATTTGTATAGTCAATCTCACCCATAATATCTGCCCCTGTAAGATCTTCTAGTCTTACTGAAGGTTTCTTATTTAGATTATGATTGATAATCCATGTTGTACTTGCTGTTGGTTGATCGTGCACATAGTTAAGATCTTTCTCGTCTTCTAATGCAGTTGTTTCAAGAATTTCAATTCTTTTAATTAATGCATCTATATCTGCACTTGTCCATGATGTAACACCTGTTTCTGTAGGTGTTTGACAAACAATAATATCTCTTGTTTTTGTTTTCAATTCTTCACTGGCTGTTTTAAGTACAAGCGATAGGTCATCCCAATCACATAATTCTTTTTTTATAGCAGCTGATTCCATGTCAATTAAACAACATGGATCCATACCAAATCTTAAAGACGTAAAGTTTTTATATACTGCAGTAGCAAACTTCTTTTCTATTTCTATTTTTTTGATAATGCTGTTATCCATTTTACTTACTTGTTGTACTAGCTAATGCAGTTTCATATTCTTTAAGACAACTTTTATGTACAGTTGATCCATCGGAAGCTTTTGTTTTTTGACAACCACAGCTAAAAGCTTTGTTACATTTATTACAATTCATAATATTGGTTTATTTATTGATTAACATCCTACGGTTTTACATGATATCTTTTGCAATCTTTTCTTTGCATATTCATACAAAGCCATTCCTTCTTTTGGACTATTGCAATATTCTACTTTAGCAACAGCAGCATCAATGACTGTTCTAATGTATTTCATTTCATCAATAAGATCTTTTCTTTCACTATGAGGTTCACAATCATTTACATCAATATGACATAAAGTATTATAATACGTTGTTAAAAGACTAGTTATCCTAAGATGATTATACTCTACATAAACCTTGTCAATAGGAGCTACACTGTATTTTATGATATAAATTCCATCTGCTAATGCTGTTCTCATTGTACCACAGTTTTCTGTTTGTGTACCAAGAAGACAACCATTTAAATGTAAATCAAAATTAGGTTGAACCTCTATAAGAACAGGAACATTATAACCAGGTGAAGTAATTAATAATTCACCACAATCTATATCAAGTTTATCTGTGTATTGACTAGTATCTTTTATACTAAGTATTTCACAGTTTGCTACTGTGGGAACCTCCAAACTTAATATATGCTTATCAGCCATGATTATTTTTATTTTATATAAATACTATACTACATAGATAATATACAAAAAAAAGATAAGATTAAGAAATAAAAAAGGTGAGAGATTGCTCTCCCACCTTTTATAAAAAGATATTAAAAGATCTATTATTGCTGATCAATAGCAGTTTCTCTAACAATTGGGTTACCAGAATTGTTAGCTACATCTACTAATGCATCTAGCATAGCTTCAACTGCAGCAATGTTTGCCTCATCTCCACATTTTACAAAGATCTCATATACGTATTGGTCATTATCAAATACGCTTGTAGCATTGTTTAGTCTAGGAATGCTGTGTTGTACGTAGTATGTTTTGTATAAAGCACCTCTATCAACTGCAGCAATTACTTCCTCAGAACCTTCAATCTCTCTCATTCTTACAGAATCTGCATTACCTTGGTGGTAAGGAGCTTGACCGTAAGATTCAGTCAACAAGATTTTTCTCAATACACCTTCACCAATAGTTTGTTGCATTGTTCCTGCAGTGCTTTCAACAACACCACAATCATTACAAGGATCACCAGTTTCATCCAACAAAGAAGCAACTAATTGAATAGGCTCTTTTCCGTAGTAATCTCTAGTATCAAATGAACAGTCACCAAACTTAGTATCTACGTATGCACCTTCAAAAGAAATCTTAGCAGAAACACCGTCAGCTACTGGATCAGTAGTTGGAGTGTAAGTTCCATCTAAAACTTGAGCAATAGTATAAACACCTGGGGTAGCACCACCAATTACTTCAATACCACCACCTGTCAATTCTTGTACAAATGGAGAAACAATAGGATCAGCAAGAAGCATCTTACCAATTTTAGCAAGAGCTACTGCAGGATCAAGATACTCTTGACCATCTATACAACATAATCCTGGTACATCACCATCAGCTGCATCACCTGCAGAATCACCAATAGCATAAGCATTGTGATTCAAAAATCTCAATGCAGGAGCACCTTTAACATCCAAACGTAACATTAAAGTTTCTCCACATGGGTGACACTTAGGACCAACTGATACAGAAACAGTGGCAGGAGTAGACTGAATACATTCAGATTCCCATACTCTAGTTAAGTATCTTGGATTGATACCTTTTGATTTTACAGATTCTGCATAACCACCGTGGTGTTTGTTACCACCAATAGTATCACTTGCATGCAAAGAACCTTGTACTAAATAAGCCATAGCTGGAGCAGTTAGTGCAGCTGCTGAAGTCCAAGTGTCTCCATCAACCAATGCCAACTGACCTGCGCCTAGGTCTTTAGTCTTAACACCAGCACCTGCTGTGCCTAGTGCTAAAAAGCTTTTATAAAAAGCGTGATTAAAATAAGCCATTTTTAAAAAAATTTAAGTTTAACAAATAAAATTTTGTGCTTTATGCACATATATAATATACAATTTTTCTTTTAGAATAACAATTAACTGAGAAATAATAATTTATACTTAGCTGAGTTAATCTCATCTTTGATTAAATCAAGATTATTAACTACTTCAGAATGTGGTACAACTTTCTGTAATTCACTAATCTGCATAGATAACATTCTCATATAATCTAAAGCACCATCTATACTTGTTAGAGTAGCTGGAGCCTTATCAGGATAATTTAAAATAACTTCACAAGCACCTTGATATCCTTCTGCAATAGTATCTACTAAATCAGGAAGAGCATCATATAACTCATTTAATGCTTTATGTTGAGCATATGAACCATCTCCTGTTACTTGCAAATGTAGTTTATGAAAGCTTGTTCTTGCATTCATTAACTCTACAACCATAGAAGATGTCATTGCATCCACTTTTTTCATTTCAGGTGATCTGTCACCCATTTTCTTTTTAGTGGATGGTCTTGATAGTCCATCAGAGCTTTTTGCTTTTAAAGGTCTTTTATAGTCCATTAGTTATTTCTTTCAGCTGTTTGTTGATTAGTGCTATACTGATTAAAGTTTTCTATATCCCCAGCAATTAATGAAGCTGTTTCATCTATCAATACTTCAACAATATCATCTTTAAATTCACATTCAACCTCAGCAAATGTTGGTGTTCCATCATATGGATTTTGACAACCTTGAATTTCTATTAATCTTGGTTGTCTGTAATATGTTAGATTAACATCAGTGATATTAAAATCTCTTCTGTATACTCTAAGATCATTACCTATCCATGTACAAAATGTTTCTCCCCAATCATAATCAGGTCTCTTCAAAGAATCTCTCATAATTAAATCTACATTAGCTTCTTCTGCTAAATACACAGTCATTGATCTAGGATCAGAACAACACTCACTTGTAGCAAATGCAGTCACTCTCTTGTATTCCATGTAGTTATCAGGAATTGCAGTAGATTCAAAATAATTATCTCCTTCAAAACCAGGTACGTTAACTTCTTCTAAAAGAATATTTAAATCATCAATTCTTCTTTTAGACATCTCATCTCCTTCACGGTATAAATTATTACCATGAAGTTGACGTCTAACCCACTCAACCTGAGCTTTGTTAAAAGCCTCTACAATTTGCCAACATTCAATGTTGTCATAATCATTACTAGCCAGCTTATTAAGCCTTTGTCTTATTTTAATTTGTAGAGTTTGATTGTTCATTTTTTATTAAGTTATGAGTTCCAGTAAGGTTCAACCTTAGACAATAAACTTAATAGTGTATCTTCATTACCTGGATCTTTTAAATACTCAATAACCTCAGTAGATCTTTTACCAAGTTTTTCTGAGCTATCCATAGTCTCAATCCAACCAGAAGATTTAGGAATTAAGAATCTATAATACATAGCATCTTTTACAAGAGCTCTGATTTTTAAATTCTCCATGCTGTCTTTTGAAGCATCCAAGAAGTTTTGAGCAGCCCTCTTTTTATTAGATTCTGTTCCTTCACCATTAATATACATGTCCATGTTTTCGTACATAATATCATTTGGTGTTGACTTGGTGTATTGTACACTTTCAACATCAACACATTTTGCTACATACATCAACTTTGTAGTATCAGTATCATACATATTCTGAAGTTCAACTAAAGCTCTGTTTCTTAGCTTAGTGTACTCAGTTCTTTCACTGATGGTTTCTTCAAGTTGATCTAGGTAAAACTTAGGTGGATTAACAGCCTTCTTTGCTTCTTTGAGTGATTTAGCCACCATAGAGAATCCTCCAGCGTTAACAGCATAAATTTTAATAAGATCATATGAATCCTTTGAAGGATCCAAAAATACTGGATCATTACCACATCTCAAACTGATGCGTGACCAGAACTTATCATTGTCAGGCTTTAGTAAAGTAACTTTATTCCAAAAGTCTTTATCTTCTGGATCAATTACATTAGCAGCTAACTCAGCTTCAAGCTGTGCTACAACCTGTCTAATCTCTTTTATCTTCACCTCACGATCACCCGGAGATAATCTTTTTACTTCTGGAGCAAATTCATTAAGGCCTGTAACATATCTCTTAACACCATTTATTTCTAAACATGCTAAATTTTCTTCATGCCACACTCCTTCATGAAGTGCCATTCCATAATTTTCCAATCCCATGTTTTGTTTTCCGGGATTGAAGTAAGGGCGTATAGCAATACTATCATTTTTAGTTTGCTGATACTTTTCTACAATAGTGTAATCACTCATTTCAATTGGTTTTAAAAATTAATAATTGTTTTTCAACTCAAAAATAGCAAATTTGCTATAATTATTATTAATATTTCTAAAGCCAGGTTTACCCTGACTAAAGTTATTTGAGTTAAATAACATCATAAAAAATAAAAAAAGGGAGGAGTTTTATCCCCTCCCCTTTTATCAGTATAATTCTTAGAATGATCCTCCTGTAACAGGGTTTCTCATTACAATTTTAAGAACTTTAGTTGGGTCTTTAACCCATACAGCTGGCATGGTTTGAGTCATGTATACTCTGTAACCATTGAAGTTACCAGAAGATGCAAATCCTTGCGTTCTTCCCATGTAGTCCATAGTACCATTTTGGTAGAACCACTTCAATTGGTTATCCCATGACAACTTCAACAAGTGAATGTTATCATTACCGTTCTCAGTCACATCAAAAATGATGAAGCTGTAAGAGCTCAATGGTCTTCCATCAATCAATGGATTCTCAACATCATTAGTGTGAAGGTTATCAAACGCTGGGTTAAGAACAAATTTAACGTTAGCTAAGAATGGAATAGTAAAGCTTGTGTAAGCAAAACCAAAGTCAAGATCCATTCCCTTACCAGTAACTGCACCAATGTCAGATGCATTCTGTACAAGACCTGATCCGTATACTTCATCAGCAATAGCTTTGTTGATTAATTGCATACCACCAATACCAGTTTGTACAACAAGTTGTCTCTGTGGGTCCGGTCCTTTGAACTCAACTTTACCTTGGTAGAAGTTGTATAGTTCTGATTTGAACATGTCAAGAGAGAAAGCAGATTTGTTGTATACTCTCTTAAATGAGTTATCCAACTGTGACCAAAGACCAACAGACAATCTGATATCATCTGGTCCATCTTGCTTAACCTTACCACCTTTACCCCACATGAGGTAAGTTTCAATGTCATTTGCAATCTTGCTCAAGTGAGCAGCTTCCAAATTAGTAACAAAAGTTCTAGAAAGTTTACCACTTTCAAAAGCATCTCTAGCTCCAGCTTTACCCATGCTAGCTACCAACTCTTCAATAGAAGATACAGATGGGTTACCGCTTTCATCAAAGTTTCTCCAGATCTCAGTTACAGGTACAGTACCATCAGCATTCAAACCACCTTTGATCATAAGATCAGCACGGCTAGATACAGAGTAGTGTACGTGTGCTTCAGCTCCACCAACAAAGTTGTAGAACTCTCTGAAACCAGATCCAGTTTCAATGTCAGAGAATCTTTCACCGTACTCACCACGTGCAGAACCTTTTCTAAAGAATTTAGTTCCAGATGCTAGGTAAGCATTATCCAATGAAGAAGCACTGTTGTTGTTTACAAGTTGTACAGTGTAGATAAATCCATCACCAGCTGGGATAATATCATCAGCAGTAATGTACAATTCCAAACCGTTGTACTTGTCATAAGTAACGATGTCACCGTGACCAAATGCTCTTTTAGAAAGCTTGATCTTAAAGGTAGTACCATCAATACCCTTTTCATCATTTGCAGGCTCAATATCAGCCACCACGAATGGTAGATCTTGAGCAATAGGAGTTTGCCATTTGTACTCCCCACGTGCGTTGTCTACTAAGATTGTATTCTTTCCACCAAAAGAAGCCATTTGATACAAAGGCATTTCTACCTTTTGGGTCATAGCCCAAAGATCAACTGGTCCCATATCCATAGGCTCAGCAGAACCAAGCATCTGGGTAAGGTGATAAGAATCAATATGAGAGCTTGCTTTGTAGGCAGTATCTCTTAGGAAAATTCCATTGTTTAATACAGGAGTTGCCATAATTGATTGTTGTTTAAGTTAATTATTATTAGTGTTTATTATTAAAATCTTTTAAATATGTTATTGCTTCTTGGAATCTTTCTTTTAGTAGAACGTTCTTTTGTTTCTTGTTCACGTTCTTGTACACCAAGAGAAGATCCTCCAGCATTTGCTTGTTCAGTCTTAAGCTTTCTAACAGTTTTCTCTACACTTTTCTGAGCACCTTTCTCCATAATCTTGGACTTATATCCATTTGGATCAGATAACAACCAAAGTGCTTCTGAAATCAATGTATAGTTTGGTTCAACAAACTGATACTTTTCAAGCAAGTGACCTAACAAGTTTGTATTTCTACCACTTACTGAAGGATAATTAGGTTGTACTAAACCATTGTATAGCATAGACTGTGTCTTTCTATCAACTTTAATATCACCCAAGGCTCCTTCCTTAAGAGTATTATATACGTTCTCCATGTATTGCTTAGAAGCTTGTTCTTGTTGTTTCTTACGCATCTCTTGTTCTTGCAACTTTTGTGCAATAACCTTCTCTTGCATTTTATCCAACTTTGGTTTGAACTTCATAGCTTGTTGTTCAAGCTTTCCTAAGTCCTTCCAAACTTCAATCTCCTCTGCAATCTCTTCAGCTGTACCATATCCGGTAGCTTGTAGGTAGTCTCTAATAATAACCTCTTGGTGACTTTCATTTTTAACATCTAAGCTCTTCTTTTCTTCAGACTGAGCTAGAGTTGAAAATAAACCCTTAAGGTCCATACCACCATTAGCTACATAACGTGCAGCAATCTGGAGTTCTTGTGGCAAACTTTCAAAGAACTGTTTGGGAGTTTCTCTTCTAACTTGGTTTGCCTTTTCTTCCAAGTTAGCTTCAATTAATTCTTCCCAGTCTTTAGCCGTATAATCATCTAACGACTTGTCATCATCAAAAGGAACAATTTTGTCATCTTTTATAAGCTTGTCAAATACATCACTTATTCCTGATATCTTCTTTCTTCCTCTTGTCTCCTTTTTTTCTTCTTCATCTTCTTCATCTTCCAAGTTATCAAGCGCGTCAAATACGTCTTCTGCACTATCCTTGGTTTCTGATTTAGTCTCTGTTTCTGTTGTCTCTTCAGCATTTGCTTCTGTTTCAACTTCTGTTTCTTCTTCTACTTGTCCTTCTGGATTTGCAAAAGAAAAATCAGCTTCTTGTGTTGGTTTACTAAACACTGATTTAGGTTTACTATCTTCAGGAACTGTTACACTTTCTGCACCAGCTGCTCCATCAAAAAGAGAATCTAAATCAATATTTTCTTGAGTAACTTTACTCTCAACTGTTTTAGTTTCTGTTGCCATAATATTGTTGGTTTTTGTAATTACTAATTCTTACATATACAATATACAAATATTTCCACAAATAAACTTACAAAATGCACAACCTGATTTTCATTTTGTGCAGTATATAGCTATCTATGTTTTTTATATATTATAAATATTAAAAAAGTTTAGTTTTCAGATTTCTTATCACTCTTAACATCAAATCTATTTTTGTTTTCTCTAGCAATTTGAAGTTGTTTATCTGCTATATCTCTTCTTGCAGATAACTCTTCTCTTTTAATTTGAAGTTTGCTTTGATCATTAGAGTTTTTGACAGCTGCTTGTTCTCTTTGGAAGTCCATTTTTTCTCTGTCTTTTCTTTCTCTTCTGATATTTTCCATTTCATCTTGATAATCAGAACGTTTGTTCTCATTTAGATCAACCATAGCTCCATAACCTGCAGATCTGATTTGTGCAACCTCAAGATCTTTTTGACGTTCTTTATCATTCTCCATTGATTCATACTCACGTTTGAGTTGTTCTTCTTGAGATTTAGCTTGAAGCTGTTGTTCTTGCATTTCTCTTTGCTGTTGCATTTCTTGTTCTTTAATTTGCAGTTGTTTAGTTTCTGCATCTTTCAAGATATCTGAAACTTCAGCAATAGAATCTGCTTTGATTATATTACCAAGATCATATATGCTAGCACCTGATGTGTTATTTTGAATTGCTAGTTGTTTCAACTGCTCAAGTGTAGCTCTGTGATTTGTTTTAGTTGTTGCAAAGACATTAAAGTCTCTTAGTAGAAGATCAGTACCATTTATAGTAAAGTTTACTTTCTCTGCCTCTGAGCTTATATAAGATAGTCTTACGCTTGGATTTGTACTATAGTAGTACTGTGATAGGTCTGTGCGCATCTGATGTACCCTTGGCATTAAATGATCAGAGTGTTGTGTGAAGTAAATCTCTGTCTGTGCATATGATTGATTCAGGGCTTGTGTAATACCAGTTGCAGTTTCATTACCCATAGGTGCACCTAGTCTTTGAGGATTTATACCAATGGCATCAAATGCTTGTTGTTTAAAATAATTAGCTAATTGAATACGTGACATCAATCTATTAGTCTGCTCCATGTTTAGAGTTTGATAATGATTGAAGTTTGTTGCATTCTCTGTATTAGTAATTGATGTGTCTAATGGAAGCATCTGGAAGTCTTTCATTGCAACAAATGCTTTAGCATAGTTACCTTTACCCCAATCTTCTCCCATAGAATGTCTTGGTAATGCATTCTGATCAAACATAATTACAGTACCAAGTTCATCAACTAATATATCTGCAATCTGATTGTTTACCATGTTATATCCAACCTGGTAAGCTTTCATAAGATCTACTAAAGATGTTGATCTAGTATTTCTGTCAGAGAATACACGCCCTTCAATTGGCAATTTACATCCATATAAAGAACTATCTCCTTTAAATTGGAAAGGTATTCTCCCTGGTTTTTCTCTATTAATTCCTAAATATATAGGATTGATATTATTGCTAGCATCTGATTTCCAGAATGCCGGTAGATTTGGTCCAATCTTAACACCACCCCATACTTCATTAATCCAAATCCAATCTATATGCTCACCTTGTGCTAAATTCTCTTTAGTCTTGTTTTTAAATATAGTTGTGTCATAAACAGGTTTCTCTGTAATCTTGAATGTCTCATCTATAATCTCCTGAATTACCTCCCCTTCTTCTGTGATTTTTGTTAGGTGTCCAACTTTGCGTTGAGTTTTCCAGTATACTGTGGTAACTCTCATTAAGGACCCTTCCCCCCAATTAGGTAAATCATCTCCCTCATTAAGAATAGAACTGATGATATCACCCCCATATTCAGGAGCACTGTTCCAATTACTAGTGAATTGTCTGTAAGCTAAACTTGGAGCATTTGTATTCCACTCATGTGATTTTGTAGGATCATAGTATGCACCGTCATTCTGATAACCAGATACTTGATATCTGCCAGATTTAGCAGGATAAATCTCTTGTAATGATTCTAATTGCTTTTGATTCATCAGATAACCAAATCTATCAATTACATCAGCAACTGTCATTAGATCTACTTTACCAGCATAGTTAGACTGAGAAATGTATCTTGCATCTGGTGACTTCTGATAGAAAGTCAATACAGGATTCCATAACTCTAGTTCATAATCATCCTCCATCATTCTAAAATGCCAGAACTCTCTATCCGTAATAAGCATATCACGGAAAGCTCTTTCTTCTAATTCTTGCATTTTAAAACGCTCTGTGTCTACATTAAGTTGGTGTGTAGCCCACTCTTCAACTAAACTTCTATAATCTTTACTAAAGAAGTCTTCTATTTCAGGTAAGGTTTTTAAACTTTCAGGAGCTAGTCTTTGTTGTATTTCTGGGTCATTTGGATCTGCACCCATTTCAATCATCTTAAACAAAAGTTTTTGCTCTGCATCAGCAAGCAAGTTCTCTTCAATAAGAGCTCTTTTTTGTTCAAGCATTTCATTGTAAGATAAATCATCCACTGCTCTAAATTGTACTCTGCTGAATCTTTTAGAAAATTCACCAGTTAGTACATTTACAACATTTGGAATAATAGGATAGAACTTTAATTCTAAAGCTGATTCATCTTCCTTTGTAAGAACATTAACTAAATCTGTGTACTCATTATCATCTTCAACAATGTAATCTGTCTTGTCAATAATACCTTTAGCTAACTTATAGTTCTTTAAAAGTTTGCGTGCATTTTGTCTTAAGAACTGCATACCTTGCAATTCAAGCCAATCTAAGTTCCAAGCTGCCCAGTTATCATCCTTCTTTTTAGCAGGTAAAAATTGTATAGGTTGTGTGAGACTAGCTGTAGTAGGATAACCGCTCTCAGCTTTTGCCCCATTCTTCAATTGCATTGCATTAAATACCTTCATACTTATCTAAAATTTTTGTAGGCAGACCTTTTAATTTTTTTACCACCAATACTAGTTTTACCCCGGCCTAAATTTTTAAACGGACTATACTTTAATTTATACAAATTTTTTGAATTATCCAAGGAATTATCTGATTCTGACTCCTTTCTTTTCAAATATCCACGGTTTGACTCTTGAATTTTAGCAAAAGCCACTAAAGCAGAGAAAGCAACCAATCTATCCACGTTTAATCCAGGGTAATAAGCTAACATTTCTTTTAGAAGCATAGGATCTGGTATTCTTTCAATACCTAAAGTGTTACTTAATACATTACCATCTTGATCTGTTTCTATGTCAATCTCTTCTCTTAGGAACTCAATTGCATAAGATATCAAATGGCTTTTAAACAAAGTGCCTGTATTCTTCCAACCATACTCTTGATATACAGTTCTATTACTCCCTAGATCTTTCAAAAACAAAATTTGTTGTTTAGGTACAAGATATTTTTGTTTCTTCTTGGCAATCATATGTTGTATAAAAAGAGATATGTTATTCTCAACAAGAGTCCAAGCATTATACCATTCTATAATTAATTCTAACTGCTCATGTGTTTTATTTATGTCATCATATCTACCACACCAAGCAGCTACAATTTTAGCTGGTTCAATAAACTGTTCTAACCCAGCTGAAGTTTCTCTTGTTATCTCTACAGAGTTCTTATAAACAAATATGCTACACAAAGAATCTGATGTAGTTGTCTTACCTTCTGATACGGGGTCAATAGAAGCATAATAAGCACCAAACTCAGGATTAGCTACAGGTCTTTCCCATACAACCAAACAACCTGTTTTATCTTGTGCTTTCTTATTTACAGGAAACTGTGATATAGGAAGCTTCTGCGAACGTTTAGCTTCTATACCTGCTTGTGTTCTTTCAAGTTCAATATGCTCATATGCATACTCTTTATCTTCAATCTTCTTAAGTTGTTTAGATAGTATACCTTGTGGGAAAACAGATTCTTTTCTATAAGCAAAAGCTTCAGCAATATTAGTTGGTTTCTGAGAAATACGTAGCTGATATTGTTCTGGATTAAGATCAGCTTTCCATTTCTTTCTCTCTACCCTAATAGCTTCTAATGCTTGTTCTACAAGTGAATTACCATACTTGTCAATGTGTGGTGGCATAGACCATTGTTCTGGTATAAATAAACCAGCCATATTGATTGTACCATCAGCATCCATCAAGTTAGTTTCTACAGCATATATATCATTTGCTGTAGGATTTAGTATCATGTCCTTAAGAGGTTCACATTGATCCAAATCACCCACAGAACCAGCTGCTATGAACATACCAGTTGTAACCATACCTGATGCCATTGCAGGACGTAAATACTCATAGGTCTGCATCATCTTAGGTGCAATACCTGCCTCCTCATGAAAGAAGTAAGTTGTTGGACCACCTACACCCGTTGTAGCATTTTTCTCAAAGGAGGCACCCTGTATTTTAGATTTAAGACCTCTGGATGTTTTTCTATTACCAACCTTTACTTCAATCTGTTGTTGCCACAATAGAACTTTCTCTGGGTTACTGGGCCTATACCAGGCAGTGTGCTCATTAAGAAATGTCTTATATTCATCTAAAAACTTCCATGAGCCTTTATCATTAATATAATCTTTTAGTGATGCACCAATCTTACACGTACTACCTTCTTCAAACCAATACGTATTAATAATCTTACCCATGTGAAAATAAGAGGATGCAATCTGACGTTTCTTTAGAATAGCAGAATGTTTATAGTTAAGCTCAGCTAATAGCTCATAAAGAGCCATATGATACTGAGCATCCCTTACTTTAGCAAAACCATACTTCTTCTCTTCTTTATCATAGATTGGAAGAAAGTTTAACCACATATAATAATCTCTGGTAAGAAACCATGTATTAGATTTATCTTTATAGATAACTCCTACACGGCATTTATTCTTTTGATCATCCCAGTAGTTTATAAAATCCTTAGATCTAAACGGAGCACCACAATAAAAACCATCTCTGTTAAAGTTTCTAGCTTCTTGATTAAACAAAAAAGCTTTTTCATTGAAGTTATATAATCCTGGTTCTTTAAATATAGAAAATATAAAATCAGTGAAGTCCTCTCTTGTTTCAAAAGAAGTGGTTGACCATACTCCGGATTGATATGTTGGGATTTCAATAAACATTAATCAATAGTCTCAATTACTGCAAATACATCACCTGCATTAATCAAGTAATGATCTTCGCCTTCATGTTTCATTTCAGTTGGCACACAATAATCAGCATATTGAATAAGATTTCCTATCTTAATCTCTTCTACCTCAGCACCCACTGCTATCACATAACCTTGATAAACTTTTTCTAATGCTGAATCTGGAATTATGATACTAGTACCTGGTATTGTTCTTTGTGCTTCTTTAGGTTTTATTAGAACCTTTTTCCCTACGGGAACTATTCTTGTTTTCATTTTTTGTTTTATTTGGTTTTAAATCAACGGGTTCATCCCAATAACAGAATACCCACTTTTCTTTTTTAGTAGTCATTACATTTGATCATAAGCTAAACCTGCACCACCACGTACTTGACTTTCTTGTTCTTCTTTCATGTCACTAAAAGCTCCTTTGTAAGAGTTTCTAATTTGCTCAAATTTGGCAGCTGCATTAACCATAGAGTTTATGTTACCATCTCTACCGTGTTCAATTGCTGTTGTTTCCATGTATCTAGCCAATCTATCAAGCATTGACTTAATACCCACATATGCTCTATAGGTTGGTGTTTCATAGAGCTTTTTACACATGTCTAATGAATATCTAATTTTAGAATCTTCAGTTGATTCTTCTAGTCCAACTTGTTCTATTATAATATCTTCTTTTTCATGTTCTGGTAAATTAAAAAATGGGTTTAAATCTGGATTAGGACAAGACATATAAAATAAATATTGATATATACTCATGTATGTATCAGGATAGTCTTCCATCAAGTCCTTTAAAAATTCTAATGTATAACAATGTTCAGTTGGTATAACTTTACCATTCTGTACGTCAAATAATCTTACTATCATGTTTGAGGTGTATTTTCAATAAATGCTTTTATAGTTGAATATGATCCTTGTACTAATAAAGCTTCACTAGATATCAATGATATTTCTGTAACATCATCAAATTCAAAACCAGATATAACAAAAGGTCTATAAGTAGCTATGGTTGTATCTTCTATAGTAACAAGATTACTATTAAATTGCACAGGGTTCTTATTTTCTATTTCACGTAATTGTGTAAATTCTAATTTTGCCATTATTTTTTATTGTCTTTAAACCACATTATAAGACTATTAACTTCATCTTTTAGATATGGTAAGTTATACATTTTAATCTCCTCAATAACGGGTTCCCCATTTATATGCTCATTAATAGGATAACCATTCTCATCTGTACCAATTTGCTTAAATTTAACATGCTGAATAGTTAAATCTCCTATCTTTAGTTTAGGGTTGTGCTTTTTAATAATATACGCATAAATACTGAGTTGTAGGTTATAATGATTAAGATTACAATCATCAAGATGACTAACTGGGTTATACATTTTAGAAGTTATACCCTCCCAATTAGTAAATCCTTTTTCCTTAATTTCTTTATTTGTCTTGTAATCTGTAATATTAATATACCCATTTACAACCTCCACTAAATCTGCTTGTCCACATAATCCAACTGACTTTAAATAAACTAAATGTTCTGGATATACTCCATCTTTTAGTTTCTGAACAGGAGCAACTTTAGCATCATTATCTTCATCAAATAAAGGTTTTACAATAGGTAGCTCTACACCATGTCTTTCAATGGTCTTAAAGTCAAGCATATCTGCTTCTCTTTGGTTATGATACCAATTACCTAATCCAATTGCTCTTTCTGTTTCTTTATTCCAAGCAGCAAGTATTTCTTTTTCAGTCATACCATACCACTTAGATCTTTTATTCTTAGCTGACTTCTTTGCTTGTCCCTTAGCATCAAACTTAGGTTTAAACATACCAACAAAAGAAGTTACACTAGTCCAGTTTATTTTATCTTGGTCTACACTTTCATAAATATGACCTTCTTCTTTAAATACTATTGCCATATTATTTTAGTTTATCATTAGTTATTGTTGTAGTCCAAATGCCAATTTTTTTAAGGCTTTCAAAATCATACGTACTACTAACATCACTATTTGTTATTCTATATGCAATAGCATCAACTTCTGCTCTAAGTAATACAGTTGCCGCTTCTTCTGTGATCATTTTATATTTTAAAAGATCTTTTACTATTTCTGAAACAGTCATAATTATAAATTTAGTTGTTCTTCTTGTTCTTCTGTCATTAAAGCTGACCACTTACCTTGTGGACATTCTGATGATAATGACCTAGTTTTAAATTGCAAACTACAACCACAGTCTGAGCAACATGGTTGTGTTCCAGGAGCAAAACAGCTATCTCCTTGATTATCAAGTAGTTCACATTCATTACAGATTTTCATTCTTTTTTCTGCAACAATCTCCACTTCTTTTTTGATAAAAAGTGTTCTATAAATACCCTCACCAATCTTATCAAGATTCTTAAAAGCCTCTATTAGTTTACTTAGCTTCATTTCTTTTCTGTTTAAACTCTCTTCTTTCTTGATCTACCTTGTCAATCATACCTTTCATGTTTTCCATTCTTTCAAGTCTTTCAACTACTGTTAGATGTTTTTCATATCCATCATACGTATTCTTAACAAGATTACCAAGCATACTCTTATTCTTCTTAATACTCTTATTGAGTATCTTCTTCCTAATGTGAAACGTACCTAAACCAGTTACGTTTATACTAGGATGAGTTAAATTAGAAAGGTGTTTTCTAAGTTTACCAAAGTAAAAAGTTATAAAATCATCTACAACTTCTGGGTGTACACCTACCTTTTCAGCAATACCTTTCTTAAAATCTTTATGGCTCTTGGGTCTCAACTCCTAAAATTTTATAATCTAATAAAACAGTTCCTGACGTTTGTACATTCATTTCTTTATTCAAGAAAATTTTCTTTTTATTCTTACCGTCTTTGATTACAAGATTTTTCTTGCTTGCTTTTGTAATTGCATTACGTGCTGACTGAGGACTTTTAAAAATCCCCAGATCAGTCACGTGAAGGCAGAAAAAAGTAAGCTCTACTTCTCCTATTTTTGCAAGCTCAGCCAAACATTTTAAATCTGAATTGCTTATCTGCAAATTATTGAAGAAACAGTATGTAACAATTTGATACTGGATTGTTGTATCCAGATCTACTTTTACTTTTTGATCTACTTTATTTACTATTGCCATATTATAAACTTAGCAGCATATCAATCAAGTCTGGATGTGGGTAACAGTCAAACTTATCTCTTCTTACATTAGTGTGAGTTAAAAGACCTTTAACTTTACCATAGTAAGCATCCTCTTGAAATTCAAATGCTTTTGTTGGTCCATATTTCTTAATCCATTGAACTAATCCAATACGAATATCTACGTTATCTCTTTCTGCAACATATCTAAGCCATTTCTCTAACTCTTCTATTTGTCTTGTAGAATAGTTATGCCAATTTGTATATCCTTTAAATGGCTCTTTCAATGTACATATTTGAGACTCATGTGCTGTTTGACCAGCATATGTCTTTAGATCTTTTGTCAAATAACCAAAGTTATTAATCTCAATACCCAAAGAGTGACGGTTCATAAAACCGCTACCTGTTTTTCCTAGATGCCAACCATATCCTCCTTCAGGAAATGCTTGTACCATAACTCCATCATACTCATCATCACCATTTGTGATCTTCTGACCCCCTAGTACAAATTCAGTGGCTACACGCCCCCTACTATCTCTACCCCAGTGGTCAACTGTTTTATATGGGTTATGCCACCCTGCTGTATGATGTAAGAAAATATAATCATTACTAATAGGGCCATCTAGGTATTCACCTTTTGGCAAGTAATGTCTATGAATAGTTTGATCATATGGAGTTGTAAAGTACTGCTCCATAATATCAGTGTCTTCATCAATTGCTTCAGTCTCTGGACCTCTACTAAGGAGTAAGGTCCATGTGTCATTTCCTACAATACCATCTGCAGCGAGGCCTGAACCTAACTGAAATTTAACCACGGCTTTTTTAGTACCAGGACCAAAAATACCATCAGCATTAATCTTTAGTGCTCTTTGTAAATTTTTAACTGCGGTTCCCTTAGAACCTTCCTTTAGCATTTCCATTATGTACGCTTTAGTGTTCTACGAGGCTCTTCAGACATAGCAGCTTCAAATTCTCTTTCAGCTTCACTCATTTCTTCACCAGACTCTTCTTGACCTGAACCAAAAGCCTGAGCTAAAAACATTTGTGCTTGTACACGTTCTGCACGTGCCTTTTCAACATCTCTAAGTAGTTCTTCATATTCTCTCTGAACCTTAAGATGTTTGATGTTCTCTTTGTAGAAAGTAGTGATTTCCTCTCTACGTTGCTTCAACTCTTCTTTAGAGAGTTCTTGCGGTTGTTCTTGTTCTGACATAATTGTTGATTTTATATGTTCAGTAACAAATATAACAAACTAAGTTTAAATACAAAAAGTTTAAAGGATTATTTTTAGTCCTACGTGTAGATAATTGAGATTACGATTTATTTGAAGTACGCTTGCAGAACTATATACTTTCTTAATACTACGCTATAAGCATTTTGTGCAGTACAGCACATTTCTCATATTCCTCTTTTTCCTGAAAGTATATGATTATATTTTCTAAATCCGATTTACTAGGACCGTCTTCAACGTCATGAGCCACGGTTGTGACCCCATCAATAGCACCCTCATTGCGGATAAGCAACTCATCAAAGGTCACCTCCTTAGTAATAATACTATAAGAGTTATTAAAGGCCAAAGCAATTAGTTCTTCTTCTTGCTCTATTTGTTCCATCTCTGAAAGACCCTCAAACATAGGATCATTCCAATCATCATAGTTTTCTTCATTATGGTCCATAATACTGTACTTTAGAAATCTCTTATAAACACAAGATACAAAAATAAAAGGGTGCTAGGAAATTTTTATACCCCCAAAATTTGGAGTCTGTTCCTCTACCAGAGAGAATTATTTTTTAACAATGCCCCCTACGGTACTGCAAAATTTATGTGTTTTAAGTTCTGAGAGGGTCATATAATACAACTCCCCAGCAACATTACGCGGTTAGGGTACCCCCGCACAAGTGGTACCTATCATCTAAACATATACGCTTATGTATTTTTACAAATTCACTCAGACAAAGAAAGGCATTGTCACAAGCTCAGAGCCTCTCACAGGACAGAAGACTACTACCAAGATGATTGGTGGTATTGAAGTACCTGTCAGAGAACAGACTGGTGCAACAGGAGATGTTAAGTTTGGATTCACTGCTATTAGCCCTGAGCTAGCAGACAAGATGAATCTACAAGTTGGTGATGAACTCCCATTGGAGTTGACTGACAAGCAGGTAGTGAACAACGTAACAGGAGAGGTAGTACCTAACCTGTACTGGGCTCACTAAGCCAAAGGGAAGTGTAAAAGCTTCCCTAAATCTAACCTGCTACAGGGACTTGTTACCCTCACATATTATCCCACTCACACACTTGCTACAGACACTATTTATCCCTCTCCCCAGCCACATCATGCTATTAATCATAAAACAAAAGCACATGCATTTTTACAAGTTCACGCAGACTGGCAAAGGTATAGTAACCAGTACTGCACCATTGAGCCAAACAATGGAAACAAAACAAATTGGCGGAATTGAAGTACCAGTACGTGTACAAACTGGTGATGTGAAATTTGGCTTTACCGCCATTAGCCCAGAGCTATCAGCTTCCATGAAGCTACAAGTAGGTGACAAGTTGCCACTTGAAATCACAGATAAGCCAGTAGTAAACAATGTTACTGGAGAAGTTGTACCCAACTTATACTGGGCACACTAAGAAACAAGAGTGCAGGGGTGTAAAAGCCCTTGCACTTATTATTTCACTGCAAAAACTATTTATTTGTGTGTTGCATTGTGAATGTGTGGCCATAAACACCACATATTACCACTTTCTAACACACTCTACATATCACATCACTTAAATATATAAATATAGCTATGAAAACTACTAAGACAATGCTCATAGCCATTAGTACTATGTTACTTACATATATGCTATTTGGTTTACTTATCTATGTACTATCTTCTACTCTATCATATAGAGAAGTACTAGTACACCCGGCATATGGTTTGCTGATGCTTATTGTTGGTTGGGTTCCATCCGCAATAGTATCATCAGACTATCATTACAACTATTAACGTTACCTGGAATCAAATTGTTAGACTATGTGAGCCTTAATCCAGGACACAAGGTAGGTACCTACTGTGTAAGGCATTTTACAAATAAGTAATAGCTTGTTCTCTCTTCATTATTTTTGTTTGATTTCTGAAGCAGGAGACGCATAGCTAACTGCGGTTAGGCAGGCTATTATTTTATATTGAACTTTTTTAATCACCTAAATATATCTTTAAAATGAAAGCAACAAAAACAATGCTCATTGGGATTGCAACCTTGATTGCTACATGGTTGTTCTTAACAACCGTACTGTGGTTGTGTGCAGAATTTGCAACCTTTAGACATTTTCTAACACATCCAGCTATGTTTACTGGAATGTTATTTATTGGTTGGGTACCAGCTATTATTGTAGCTGGTGAATACTATGAGAATTATGAATAAGCAACTAAAATACTTTTTGATATCACTCATGTGCTTTGCATCGTTTCAATACGGTCGTATACATGATGAAGGTATCAAAGTAAATCAGCCTGAGTATAATCATGTTGTTTATGTAGACAACTGTGAGATCGTATGTGATACTACCGGAAACATTAATTGTATCTGGTATCGTAATAAGGCGTACACTATTGATACTAACTCTTTAGAAAACCTATAACTATGCGTGTATATATTAATAAACCAGAATACTTTGCCCGTTTAGGGACTAAAGTTGTATTAGTCTTTGATCATGGTAATCAAAAGTCGTTAATACGTAGAGAAAATGGAGACTTTGACTCTGTTAGAGTAGAGAGATTAGAATCCATAGATGTAAAAGAGCTAACTCAAGAACTATTGAGAAATGTTTCACTTCGTGAAATAGCACAGACTGAAGGTCTTATTGACATTGGTGATGTGCACACAGATGATGCTAACTATTTAAGCATGATCTGGCAAGGCTCTTAAATTGTTTACAATTGTGGTGATTTATCACCGCTTATTCCTAAGAGGTAAACAGGTGGGGTTGCAATAATCCCACCTATTACTTATCTTAGCTCTATAAACTTATTAATCATGGAAGATAGAGAATGTGTTTACTTGTACTACAAGGATGGTTCTGAATTCATTACACCATCTTTGGATCATGCAATAGAAAGAACAGACCAAAAACAAATCACAATGAAATGTGGAGATGGTGAGGTCAGACAAATATCATTAGAATAGTTAATACAATTCCTGAAGATAACACAAGAGCACTCTTAATGGGTGCTCTTTTTATTATACAGTCACCTTAATAAATTAATCATGAAGAAATTTTCAACAGACATCCAATTTGCTGAGTTCATCGGCTTTGGTATTGCCTGGCAGCACAAGCGTGTTGCTTTATGCATACCATTTGTAATGTTTGAACTATCATGGACATGAACATTTATGCGCAGTTTGATAGATCAAATAAAAAATACAGAGAGAAGTAATGATAAAGTTCATACTAATGTCTCTAAGATCCTACACTTTGATAGAGGAACCTTGTTCAAAGGTCACTCTGGCAGCGTGTATCACGGTACTTTAAACAACAAAGATCAATACTTGAATATATTCAACAAGTATTTTGATGTTTCTATAAGCACTGAATACAATTTTGAATCTGGTAAGAGTACAATAAGCCTATTTATTGACTCACCAACAACTAAATACATGAAGAATTTTATTGATATCATATCAAATAATGGTACAATAGATGTCAGAGCTAAAGAAGGTAGTGAACTTAACTATGCTTTTTCTGATCACATGACCACAATACACTACAGTCTCAGTTATGATGGCTTTGTTGTGTTTGGTCACTATGATAACTTACGTCTCGCAAAGAAACTAAGAACTAGCTTAAAGGTATTTAAGAGTATTATCAGAGAGAATGGAGAAGATCCGGAGTTTTGCAAAGCAGTTGTGTTGCCTTATAAACACAAGAAACATGACTGTATTGCATTATCTGACGGATTGTTTAAATAAAAAGTGCAATATACTGCACACTAACAGTACCAGTATACTAAGAGAGAGTATATAGTATAAGGAAAGTGCAATATATTGCCTATTTAGGTGATGAATTATAGTTTGTTCCACTATTGTTAACGGTTTCATATCATAATCAGGACGCAAGCTAGACGTATCTAGGCAAACTATAATTCTTTTTAATTACAATCTTATGAAAGTATCTAAAAGAACAATTACAAACATACTTGCAACAGCTCTTAGTAACAAGAGTGTAAATTATCACCTAGCAATAGAGGCTATTGTGAACAATATGGTTGACAGTTCTTTGGAGTACATGCTACACATGCTTACTTCTAAAGAACCAGAAACCCTTATTTACCCTGGTAGTTATGTGAAAATTCCTATGGATAAGTATCATTCAAGTAAATACTTTGATTATGGTACTTTAAAAGACATGGGTTTGATTACAGAGGATGGTATGGTATACGCAGAAGTCATTGGTGACTCATCATGGAGTACTGACTACAACCCCTTTTATGGTTCAATGAAAGTAAAGTACTTGTACCATGATGATGATAAACAATTAAAGTTTCATGAAGACAGTATAAACACATCAGATTTAACTCTGATTGATAAACTTGATATAGAATATTTTAAAAGTTTAAACCATGGCAAAGATATCACACCAGCTCTTGAGATCTGAGGTAAGAAATTGGGGAACAATCAAAAGAATGTTCCATAGACAAACACATAGCTTTGGAAGCTATATGAACAAACGGTATCATATGCAAGATACTGACTTAGCAGAGTGCCTTACAAGCATTGCTGCTATAAGAATATTGCTTGAAAAACATGTCGTACAATAAAAGATTTGGCATTGTTAATCAAGATGTTTTACAAGACCCTGAATTAAGTATTCAAGCTAAGGGACTCTATAGTTTACTGTGTACATATGCTGATAAAAACAGACGGTGCTATCCATCTATAAGCACACTAGCAGATCACTGCAACAAATCAGTTAGAACAATAAACTATCTAATAGAAGAACTTAAAAAAAAAGAATACGTAGTACGTAAGGGCCGTGTATTAACTTTAAGATAAATAGTTAGCTATATCTATGCTAATTATTTGCTGAACTTAGACCTATAACTCTTAATTATACTGTTCTAGTAACATTACTATCCTTATTTTTACAACTATTGCTATAAATAATGATATATCAGTTACCAAATGGACGTATAATTGAACTTTCTGTAGAACAGTTCCTAGAACTGGATGACGTAGAGGTTAGAGAGCTTAATGGTTTAAGTTCCGCATATAGTCTTGAGTGTAGCAATCCTTTTTATAATTTATATTCAACAGGATCACAGGCGGACAAGTTGGTTGTCCAAGAATTAATACATGATGATGAGTTTGAACCAGACTTATTTGATATTATTAACCTTGATCCTTCAGAAAAATTAGAAGATGATTACTTTCACTCAGATGACATTTAAGTAGAACCTTTAATAATTTAAAAAAAATGCAAAACAAAGTTCAAATTGTTCCCGATGAGTTGGGGAACGTAATCCGTGTGTCTCAAAACAATTCAGAATTTGGTCACGTTAGACTACAACAAGAGCGTGTAACCTTTGGCAATACTGGCTGGGTTAACCGTAAGACTGTCAGCACATTACTTCATGGTAAAGTAGATGATTTACGTGATATGGGTATCCATAACATGAAAGAATTACCAGGTAAAATTGTGGTACGTGAGTCTCTTGAAGCATTTAACACTAATGATCCTGATCGTGATCTTAAAATTGCTGGTGACACCGGTATTGTTTGTTGCCAAGACGGACAACCTATTTATAGGAAAACAGTCTTTACTGCAGATGCAAATGCAGAAGATGTATTAGTAGCCCATAACAATGGTGATGCTATCCGTGAAGCAAATCAAAACACATCTAGTAACAAAATCAAGGCAGCTACTACATCAGAAGCATTTGATGTAGAAGAAAGCCAAGTTGATTTAGAAGACTCTATTGCTGAAGTACAAGCTGAAGCACAAGAGGAAGAGTTAGAAGAAGTAGAAGACTCTACTTTTGAACTATAACAGTACTTACCACGCTACCCATAAGAACAGCGTCCCAGGGTAAGTCTTTTATGAGGGCTGGCAGAAATGCTGGCCCTCTTTTTTTTCTCACTAAATAATAACTACAAATGATATGCTTACTAATGAACAAAAAAAGATCCTGGAAACTGAGAAAAATATCAGACTCCTTCAACAACGTGCTGAACGTTATGAGTATTTAGGTTTACTATCTGAATATCAGTTACAACCTAAGATAATCTTACAGCGTTTAGATTACACCAAGCTCAATCCAACACAACATTTTCTATTTAAGAGAGTATTGCATGGGTTAAATGTTTATACCCCTGAACAAGTGGGTAAACTTCATTGGGATAAGAAAAGAAGAATAAAGAAAGTATGGCAACGTGGTCAATTTGAAGTTAACATATGGAAACAAGTCCTATGTAACAAAAAAGCACAAGCTATTTTTAGTATCTTTAAAGGCACAAAGTTAGCAGAAGAGTTAAATACTCTATCTGTTTATGATGTGGACCCTAACTATATTAATAAACTTACTTTCAAAGAATTAGGAATAAGTTATGAAGATTTAATTCTTTTCTACATGAAGAAAGGGCTCTTGCCCAAAAACTATTTGACTCTAAAATGATTGAGAGAAAAAAGAAACTGTGCAACAATTGCAATACTGAACAATTTATCTGGAAGAATGATAAAGGAAATCGGTATTGCAAGAGTTGCTGGTTGAAATCTAAAGCACCAGATGCTAAACCATTAAAGAAGAAACCTATTAACCCTAAATCTAAGAAGATGGCTATACTAGATGCAGTATATACCAGACTTAGAAGAAAGTTTATGGAATCTAAACCAATGTGTGAAGCTGCATTACCTGGATGTAGTAGACAGTCAACAGATGTTCATCACAAAAAAGGTAGAGGTAAATACTATTTACAGGAAACAACTTGGTTATCTGTATGTAGACACTGTCACACTTATATAGAAGAACATCCAAAAGAAGCTATAGAATTAGGATTCTCAGAAAAGAGAACTTAATTTAAATCATCATTCATGGCCTCATAGCTCAATTGGATAGAGCAACAGCCTTCTAAGCTGTAGGTTCAAGGTTCGAGTCCTTGTGGGGTCACTTATGTTTCACTAAACATTTTGTTATGAAAACAATTAAAAACTTATTTAAAAGAAAAAGACATCTTAATTATGTAAGAGATTATCTACATCAACTGCATTTTGACACAATCAATACTGTTATACAAGCAGAGATTGAATGTGATTGGTCTAAAGAAATTACAAAACACTTAAATAATAATGCTGTTTTAATCAGAAAATATCAAAGAAGATTAAGATGGTTAACATTCTAATATGACTCATAGAGAAGTAGTACAAAATGACGCGCTTACAATAGCATCACAACATAAAAGATGTGGATTAGGTATTTCCATGGGTGTTGGTAAAACAAGAATTGCAATCCAACACTTTCAAAAGAATTATGATCCGTTTATAAAAGCTCTGGTTGTAATACCAAAACTATCTATCAAGGAAGCCTGGTTTACAGAACTTGAAAAGATGGACCTTGAACATTTACAACCGCATTTTACCTTTACAACTTACTTATCTATCAATAAGCATAATCCTATGGAGTATCAGCTTGTGTATTTAGATGAGTGTCATAGTTTACTAGAGAGTCATGAACCTTTCTTGTCTGCATATGCAGGTAAGATTCTTGGCCTTACTGGTACACCACCAGTACGTAAAGGAACAGAGAAATATAGAATGGTAGAAAAATACTGTCCTATTAAGTATGAGTTCTCTGTAGATGATGCAACAGATAACAAAATTCTGAATGACTACAAGATTGTAGTTCATATGCTTGAACTTGCAAAGACACCAACTTATAAAAAGAAAAATAAGAATGGTGGCTTTTGGTACACCTCTGAATATAAAGACTATGCTTATTGTAATTCACGTATGGCTAACGCTAATACACCGAAACAACAGCAGTTTGCTTCTATTATGAGGATGAGAGCTCTCATGGATTATACAACCAAAGAGACATATGTAAAATCTATTCTACAGAATATCAAATCAAAGTGTATTGTATTTGCTAATACACAAGATCAAGCTGATAGAATATGTACACATTCATATCACTCTAACAATCCTAACTCAGATGAAAACTTTCAACTGTTTAGTGATGGGCGGATAGATAAGATGTCATGTGTACTCCAACTTAGTGAGGGTGTTACTATACCTAATCTAAAGCAAGGGATTATCATGCATGCATATGGTAATGAGAGAAAGACGGCACAACGTATTGGCCGGTTGTTAAGATTAAATCCTACAGAGACATCTACTTGTCATATCCTTTGTTATAAAGGAACACAAGATGAGTATTGGGTGCAAAAGGCTCTAAAGGGATTTGATGAAAGTAAAGTTAATTACTATAACCCTTTAGACTAATGGGAAGAATGAAAGAGCTCTTCATTGAAATGTTAGAGCAAGAACCACACAATGTACCACAGGACTATCCTGTTTATAAGACCAACAAGGTTTGTCCCAACTGTGCAGAATCAACTCTTGTACAAATGTCACATGATGATTATGCATGTGATAGATGTGCTCAAGATTTTGTATCTGTTGAAGGCAGTTTAAGATTTAAATAATGGATTGGATATTATTATTAATGATTGCAGTAGCAGGAGGCTTATCATTCCTTGGGATGATAAGTTTTCTAGGCTACATGCATGACAAAGAAAAAGTAAAAGAGGAACAACC
>WLWE01000716.1_pt1 | contig 27648 bp, 17 predicted proteins | sample 6718301 | NCBI WGS metagenome assembly WLWE01 (sample SAMN12718691, study PRJNA515312) | sponge metagenome | isolation source: marine sponge | host: Mycale hentscheli | place: New Zealand: South Island, Marlborough, Capsize Point | collected 2003-05-01 | reverse complement strand
ATGCGAGATTAATGCCTGTAGGTGCTCTGTTACCAACTGCTACCACATGAATTCCGTCGTCATCAACCGCCGGGATCAGTCCTTCGTTGAGGCTGACATTGCTGACGTCGATCACATGGGTCTGATCAGTTGTGGCAGAAGTTGGTACCGTCGCCAGCAGCCGGGCAACTGCATAGCTGCCGCCAGCGAGTGGCTGTGGTGAGAAGAAACCAAACACGGCATGCCCCGGAGTAACGACGTTGATCAACGTCAATGATCCGTCGGGCAAACCAGCAGCAAGTTCGACTCCGGTCACCTCAAGCAACGCTGGATTGTAGAACACTTCTAATTCGACCGACATGACGCCTTCAGGTGCGGTGACGATCACCGGAATGCCGCCACCGGCGACTGCAGGCAAGCTGACCTCCTGACCGGCATCCTCGAAGAAGCCAGGCACCCCGACGATAGCCGTCCCTTCCGGTAACGGCTCGACCGTGAAACTGGAAACAAAGTCGTCCCCTCCAACACCATCACCATCGCCGTCAAGAAGCCGGCCATCAGCCGCTACCACTCCCGCTTCACCGCTGCGAATTGTCAAGGTGTAGTCACCCGCTGTGAGCAGCCCATTGCTTACCACCAGCCGAAAGCCGTCACCGGCGGCGTTGACGGCCAAAGCCGCATCAACGAGGCCGCCCGTAGCATCGACCAGGGTGACATCAAGATCTTCTGGTGACGCCGCTCGGTTGTGAAGGTCGAGGTTTGGCAGATCGAGTGGGCCATCAAAGCTGACGGTGACGCCATCCCGGCCAGTCACGATTTGGTCAACGAGAAGTCCTTCAACCACATCGATCACATTTATTGTGAACACGTGCTCAATAAATGCTCCGGCAGCATCAGTGGCTCGTACCCGAACCGAGTGTGACGACGCGGTCTCATAGTCAAGCTGCCCGGCCGTCACTAGGGTGCCATCAACAAGAGTGAACAGGGTATTGCTGCCGTCACCTTCGCCTGCCACCAAGGCAAAGGTGTGCGAATCAGTTATGTCCTCATCCTCTACAGAAAAACTGCCGACAGAAGTACCTGCGGCAGCATTTTCGGCGATTGATGCGTTTGACAATCGCAGCGATGTCGGGGCCTCGTTTATGTTCTCGACCACAACGTTAAAATTCAGCTCAAGCACCGAACCGGTAGCATCCGAAGCCCTCACTCGGATTGTTTTAAGCGGATCGGATTCATGGTCTAGCAGTTGGGATGTCACAAGCTGACTCCCAACGATCTGGAAAGATTCGTTATCGGTATTGCCTTCACCTGACACGAGAGTATATGTAACACCGGATCCACCAGTAGCAGAAAACTCTCCTACGGCCGTACCGGCTGGCATGTTTTCTAAAACATTGGATGAATCAAGGGTGACGCCAGTGATTGGTGACGCCTCGGCTAGCGTTGCTCGGATTTCAAATACGTTGTCAGTTGCAGCACTAGTTGATCGGCCAAACTGAGCGACTGTATAAGATCCATTGCCCGAGTTTTCTACGAGAAATCGCATCCGAATCCAGAGACCATCTGTCCCAACAACGGAGTCCGGAAGAAATTCTTGAACGCTCCAGTTCGTCCCCCAATTCTCAGGAGTGATATTGTCGTGAAGTGTCGTCCAGGTTTCTCCATTGCCTGAAACATCGATGGCCGAAGCACCCTGCTGCGAGCCGAAGTCCCACGTAGGTGAATTGGCTTTGAGGAATATTGATTCACTCGGTGCGGCAAACGGAAAGTGGTATATCATTTCGCTCACAACATCATTAGCTGCCGGGCCCCAGTACGTAATTGGTGTACTTTGCCATTCTGAATATTTTCTCATTCCACTCGAAGACACCAGGAAATCTTCGGCGTTTTCCTGATTAATATGGCGAAATCCGTAGTCAAAAGAGTTTTCGCTTGTGTTCTCTACAATGATCAAAAATGTTTGCTCAGACGTTTGGCCTGCTTGATCAGTCGCTCGCACGCGAATCGAATGCGTCGGCTCAGACTCGTAGTCAAGCACCGCATCCGTGCGTAGTCGGCTACCTGCGATTTCAAAGAATTCATTACCCGAGTCACCAGCCCCAGCAATAAGTTCGAAAGCAAGGACCCCTGTTCCTCCGGTTGCAGTAAACATGCCAATATCAGTACCAACCGGCAAATTTTCAGCGATGGTTGTGTTACTCAGTGCAATCTCATCGATTGGAATGACCGGTTCTGAGGCCTCAAGCGCGACAGCCAACGCAATAGACCCAGAAGCTCCTCGATATCCATCAACAGCAATCTGGTAGCTTTCGCCTTGAGCGGCAGTGAACGTGACTCGACTCTGGAGACCCCCCGAGTCATCGTTGCTTGTTATTCCACGGAGGCTGTCGACGCTCGTTCCCTGATAAACCGCGAGCACGGTATCGTAGTCGCTGCCGAAGGTGTTGATCTCGACAGTCCCTGCCGCAGGTGCGGTCCACGTCCACCACACACTCTTGCCACCACCAAGGCCGTGGTGAACTGGTTCACCTGGCTCAGCGGTAGCATCGACATTGCTTCCGCTGGCAGTGGGCGTTCGGCCTTCAAGGATAAAGCGATCACCAAAAGCGTTGTTAGGTGATCGGCTGGCAGCATGGAAGCCGCTGTCGGATGCACTTAAAGGGCTGGTACCGAGGAAATTTCCAGCTGTCACCCAGTAGTGATAGACGCTGTCGATAACTGCGGCCGAGTCAAGGTAAGTGGTGCTGGTCAGACCTCTAGCAAGAACCCTTGCCGAACTGGGATCGGGTGATTCGCTGCGGTAAAGAGTGTAGTTGTCGGCAAAAAGTGAACCGCTCCAAGCGACCTGGACGCCGCCGAGACTGGTGCCATCGCTCGCTGAGATGCTCCCTGGGGCTGTTGGCACCGTTGGATCACTCGACAGGCTGGAGACCAGAGTCCCCGCATTGAGCCGGCCACCCGTAACGACCCTTCCGGCGAGCCCGCTTACGCCATCGACACTGTCGAACAACGCCGTTTTGAGTTCTGCCACCGACAGGGTCGGATCAACGGCCAATGCCAAGGCTGCGGCACCAGCCACATGGGGCGTGGCCATGCTGGTGCCACTGTACGAGGCATAGCCTCCGCCTGGTACGGTGCTGACAATGCTGACTCCAGGCGCTGCAAGATCGACACTGGTGGCTCCGTAGTTGCTGAAGCTAGCCAAAGCGTCATTGCGGTCGGTCGCGGCTACCGAGACAACTGCTTCGCTGGTGTACGACGCTGGGTATTGCGGCCTCGAATCGTTATTTGAGCCGTCATTCCCAGCAGCCGCTACGAAAAGGATGTCAGCTGCGGCTCCAGCCTCGATAGCCTGCCTCATTGCACTACTGGAACCACCACCGCCCCAACTGTTGCTTGTTACGCGAACATTCTGCCCATATCGTGTCCGCATCATGGTGGCGTAGTTAATCGCCTGTATTGCGTCGGAGGTCGACCCGGAACCACTACTGCTTAGAAACTTGAGCCCCATCAGTGAAACTTCCCAGTTCACTCCCACGACACCGGTGCCATTGTTCCCAACCCCGCCGATCGTCCCTGCGCAGTGAGTACCATGACCCTGGTCGTCAAACGGATCACCGTCGTTGTTGACGAAGTCATAGCCATAAACATCATCAACAAATCCGTTCCCATCATCATCAACTCCGTTGCCGGCAATCTCACCGGGATTGACCCACATATTCGCAGCAAGATCAGGGTGGTTGTAATCAATTCCAGTGTCAACAACCGCAACAATGACGTCACGAGAACCCGTACTCACACCCCAGGCTTCAGGGGCATCTATATCCGCGTCAGCCCTACCACCGCTCTGCCCCGTGTTATGGAGGCCGTAGAGGTCACCGTAGCGGGGGTCATTCGGGCTGGATGTCGCTGAGAACGTTGAAACAGAAATTGGCAGATCTTGCTCAAACGAAGAGACCCATCCTAGGCTTTCAAGATAAGAAACTATCTCAGTTGAGGACGCTGAAGCCTCCAACAGCAACTGACCTGGCAAACCAAGGCCACCAAGCACACGAAGGCCCGATGCAGATGAGAACAGACCAACAGCATCTGTAACCTGGGACACCGTTTGGAGAGCAGATGGTGAAAGCCGCACAATCCAGCTATTTGATGCTGAATCCGTGGAGCCGCTGCCATCAGTCACTTTGGAGCCGCTGTCATCAGTCGCTTTGCTGAATAAATTCGCAACAGAAGACCCTGATGATGAGTCTACAGAAAAAGAGGGCTCCGCGATTGTCTCAAACCAGTCAGCTGAAACTGTGTCGTAAACTACCGGAGCAACTGTAAGAAGATGCCGTGGTTCAAGTTGCTCAATTCGATACTGGCCGGCAGATACCGCTGCTCGAATCTGCCGTGTTTGGCTACGTCGCCGCCAGAAGCGGGTTCTCACCGAATTGCGATTCGGAAAAAATTTACTCATATCCAAGAACCTTTCTGCTCTGCCGTGCGTAATAAAAGCAAGTGGTCGTTACGTGGTTGTATTGACGCTTTCCGGAACCTGCTTCGGAGCTACGCACCTACCGTGCCATAATGGGCATGTTGCCTAAAATATTTAGATTTCCTCCGTGAATGACGGGCCTTTTTGAAAAAAAAATCTAAAAAAGTTGTTGTGACCACGGCCCGTTCGCGCCAAGACTGAGACGAACGGGGGAATATCGATGCAGAATGCTTCGCCATGTTGCAAAATGCACATAGTCGGGCATCGTTCGTATCAAAATGCGACCGCTTCTAAAATGACTCGTAATTGTGCATAATCTGAAGCGGTTGTACATCCAGTAAGACATGAGTGTTCTCATTTTGACAAACATTCATTTTGCTACCCTTTTTGATAGAGGAGTCCCCCCTCCGTGTTCAGGAACCTTAGTACCATTGGTCTTCCACTGTCAGGACGTCCAAGTGAACTGATTGAACTGGCTTTATCTTTTGGCTTCGACGGCATGGATATCGATATCCTTGATTTCTGCCAACAAGCCGAAATCTACGGTGTGGAACATGCTCGCCGACTTATGGTGAGTGCGCGACTTCAGGCGTCGTCAATTCATCTGCCGATTACGCTCGCTGGGGATGATGCAACATTCGCCACAGAGGCCGAACAACTTCCCAAACTATTTGAGATGGCCCAGGCAACTGAATGTAGCCGTGCCACAGCAACGGTAGTTCCTGGTTCAGATGAGCATGCCTTCAAAGATCTTTTTGAACTTCATCGAAGTCGTCTTGATCAGATTGGTAGTATGGCTGCAAAGCATGATGTGGCAGTTGGACTTGCTATTGTTCCCGAAGCAGAGCGGAGAGCAGCTTTTTCTCATGAATTTATCCATAACTACGAAGGACTACTCGGACTTATTTCGAGTTCTCATGATTCAATTGGAGCGGTTCTTGATAACTGGGCGCTATACGTCGGCGGTGAATCCGCGTCTGTAATTTCACAACTTCCGGCAGATCGTATTGTTGAATTGCGCATCTCTGATGCTCCAACAGACGTAGCGGCGAATGAACTTGTTGCGAACCAAAGACTCATGCCAGGCGAAACTGGAGCGATTAACAGCGTAGAACTTCTCAATATTGCAGAGAAAGCAGGCTTTGAAGGGCCTGTGACACCGTGGGCCACCCGAGAAGCACTGAAGGGTATTGGCCGCGAACGAATTGTACGTTTGGCCGGCGATCGCCTTGAAACATTCTGGAAAGACGCTGGGCTTCCCATCGTGCCGCGGTGGTTTGCTCCAGCAGTTACTGATGAGCAGGAACCAAATACTGCAGAAATTTTGGGCCTTAGCGAAGAAGAATCAGACAAATCATCGGAATCAACTGCACCACAAACAACTGATGCCTGACCCAAATGTTCCGTCAGTGGTCAGGCTCCTTCACGGACCCAGATAACGCGAGGAGAGCCCGCGCCCCCAATTGCGGAGCCTCGAATAAACTCTGAGACATACCGAAGTCCTCGGCCAGGACGATCGGGGTCTCGAAAGTTATCGCCCTTCTGTAAGATCGGAAGGAGATCAGGCATGCTGCCGAAGGATCGAGCTCCGGCTGCCTGACATGGGTACCAGTACCCATTACCATCAGAACAAACAAGGTAGAACTCTGGGTAACAGTGCCCCTCAACCCAAACCGTCCTCGCGGGAATACCAGCTGCTCTTGCCATCGCAATAAACAAGCAGGTGAGCTCCTCGCAGTCTCCCCACCCATCTGCCAAAGCACGAGCAGCGCCTTTCAATTCCCCGTTACGATATTCGACACGCTGGCGTACAACATCATAAATAGCCTCTACCTTGCTCCATCCTTCTACGTCTTTTGTTGTCTCGCGCATGAGCCGTACAATCGACGTATTGCGGCTTTCAATGTAGGGACTTGGTCGAAGAAATATTCGAAGGTCATGGTCAGACTTCGATGGCAGTTGTAAATCATCCGTTGTTTGCGGTGCCAAGATCTCAGAACGCTCGAGTTCATATGTCACTATTGCTTTTGCTTCCCTCCCTGCAGCAAGATCGGGTATCTCAACAATCATTTGTCGAGCTGCACCATTAAGGTCCCGGAACCGTAATCGTCGAATGTCGGTCGTGGTGTCCTGATCGACTATTCGCACTCCCTGCTCTGGCCAATCCATCGGCACCGGCAACGTCGCGTAAATATCTCGACATCGTCCGCCTTGGGCTACAACGCGAACACCCACCCGATATTGCTGAATCCCTGTAACGCCAAATTGAGGAGCATGACTATCCACAGACGTCTCTTGAAACTGACTAAGAAGCGGCCTGAATGAAATCGCTCCTCCAACTGTCGCAGCAAGTACCCGCAGAATATCTCGTCGGTAGAGATGATCGAAACTGCGACTTTGATGAGGAAATTGAGTCATATTTGAGCAATCGGCAAGTCTTGACCTGTTCGATACCAAGATCCTGTATGGGTGCGATTGGGAAGTCTAGGGAATGAGTCTTTGTCTTTTCATCGCACGGAATACACATCAATTGTTCAGCATTGGTCCTCCTGCTAGACTTCGAGGCTTGCATCTGAAAGGAAATTCTTCGGCTGTTGTCGTTAATGGTTCTTTCTAAGAGCATTTGAACCCAATTCATTCCTCTAACCCCGCGAACGTATGGTCAACCGAAATCTTATCCGTGAACTTGATCTAGGAGATGAACTCGAACAAGAAATTGATCTGGCAATGGGCGGGAGTGATGCCGCTGATTTTGATGTTGGCCAGGCTCCCTCTCTTGCAATCAATAGTGTTGTTGAAGGAAAGATTTTACGAGTTGACGATGAATTCGTTCTTGTTGATGTTGGGTATAAGAGTGAAGGCCATATCCCACGAAACGAATGGGATGAAACAGAACCTGCCCCAGAAGTCGGGGATGTCATCAAGGTTCTTCTGGAAGACATTGAAGAGAATATTGTTGATGAGCACCGAGGCCTCATAACTCTCTCGAAACGCAAGGCCCGTCGAATCGAAGACTGGTTGCGTGTCATGTCGAGTGTTCGGGAAGATGACGTTGTAACGGGATTTGTCCTCCGAAAGATCAAAGGTGGCCTCCTCGTTGATATCGCTGGAGTTAATGTTTTTCTTCCAGCTAGCCAAGTTGATATCAGGCGGCCTGCTGACATAGGCGACTATTGCAACAGGGCAATCCAGTGCCTTGTCTTGAAAATCGATGAAGCTCGTCGAAATATTGTTGTTTCCCGTAGAGCGCTTATCGAACAGGAACGATCTGAACGCAAGAAGCAACTCATGGAAACACTTGAGGTTGGACAGATCCGCCGAGGCATTGTGAAAAACATTGCTGACTTCGGTGCGTTCGTCGATCTCGGAGGCATCGACGGACTTCTTCATATTACCGACATGAGTTGGGGACGAATTGGTCACCCAAGTGAGATGGTTTCGATTGATCAGGAAATCGAAGTTCAGGTGCTACACATTGACCGTGATCGTGAGAAAATAGCACTGGGCATGAAGCAACGAACACCGAGCCCATGGGCAAAGGTTGCTGAGAGATATCCTGTTGAAACCATTTGTAAGGGTGCCGTCGTAAACGTAATGAGTTACGGCGCATTTGTGAAACTTGAAGACGGCGTAGAGGGACTCGTTCACATTAGTGAAATGAGCTGGACGAAGCGAGTAAGCCACCCCAGTGAACTTGTTTCCCCAGGTGATGAAGTCGAAGTTGTTGTTCTTGCTATTAACGAGGACAAACAAGAGATTTCACTCGGCATGAAACAAACGCAGCAAAATCCTTGGGAAAAAGTGGCTGCAGATTATCCACCAGGCGCTATCGTTAAAGGCGTTGTGAGAAATCTGACAAATTATGGAGCCTTCATTGAAATTGATGAGGGGATCGATGGCCTCCTCCATGTCACCGATATGTCTTGGACACGCAAAGTTACCCATCCAAGTGAAATGGTTGACAAAGGTCAGGAGATTGAGTGCAAGGTTCTATCTGTTGATCAACAGCGGCGGCGCATCGCGTTGGGCCTGAAGCAGATGCAGGATGACCCGTGGACTGCTGATATTCCTGATAGGTACAAGGTTGATGATGTTGTTCATGGAACAATTACCAAGATTACCAATTTTGGTGTCTTTGTTGGCCTTGAAGACGGCCTTGAAGGACTCCTGCATATTTCGGAACTGTCCGATGATAAAATCGAAAATGCAGAGGAATTAGTCCAGGTCGGTGATCCAATTGATGTCAAGATTCTTCGTGTTGATATCGAAGAACGAAAAATTGGACTCTCTAAGAAACAGGTTTCTGATTCCGAAACTTTAGCACCTACCGAAGCTGCACCAGCAGAAACATCACAAACAGAGACATCGAGCGACGGCTAACTTTAGCTGCTGACTTATTTCTGTTTGGAACGACTGTGCTCAATTCCGAGGACTGCCCCCAAAGGTTCATGCTGCGGCACAGTGGCAGAATTCCTGAGATGCGACTGCTGGTTGTGGTTATAACTCACTGAGACTTCACCGCCTTCTCGAAGAGCATCCATGTCAATACGGGCTCTTTTCGGTGAGCGGGAAGGGGTGTCTGTTGGCGTAAGTAAGACCTCCCCTGTCTGGGGATCAATGAAATCGACCTGCGTTGCAGAAACTCTGTTCTTCCTAACGAGCCACAGTACCAGACGACTCCCGGCAACTAAATCTTTTTGATCAATTGACCGCATTGTCTCCGGTGGAAGCTGTTCCCATGAAGGTGTCAGCGAGCTTCTAATTCCAGCAGGTAAGTCTTTGTCGAGACGATGCTGCTGTTCTTGTTCGCCACGTCCTGGAGACATCTTTGATTCCGTTGGGCTGCACATGGACTGAGCATGATTTTGAACAGCCACCAACCCCCGCTGGCATCCTGTCATGACCGATGGAATATCTCCAGTAATGAAGAATCCAGCGACTACCAATACAGTCAATACAGTACGAACCATCAATTTTCCCCGTGAAAAAACACCTTTTTGCTGGAAAACTTGCGTCACTGAAGAATCGGAAGTATTCCCGAAGTAAGTATTGCACGCGTTTCAGGTCATTCATGCATGGAAAACAGCCTAAATCAAAGAAATACATGTTTTTTCGGCTAGCACCAGATGTTCCGGATTGCCAGTATCTAGCCGCGTTACGTTTCAACAAGGGTCAGAAAGCCTGATGGACATACACGAAGACTCAAATCGCATTGGTATCTCGGCTGTTTCCGTACACCGACCATCTTGGATATTGAATAACGCCTGGTTTGGCGAGACGATGCCAAGGAAATTCAGCCGTCATACCGGCATTGAGTCAAGAGCCATTTCCTTAGAAGATGAAGTAACAATGGGAGTACGAGTTGTTCGTAAGTTGCAGGCTGAGACCGGCTGCAACCTCGCCGACTGCCGGGGCATCTTATTTGCCTCACCCTCATTTTTACCGCCATCAATTGCTGATCGTTTTCTTGGAAAGTCACAAGCCAGACTTGAACGACCGCAACATGCAGCCCGCCAATTAACCAAGCGGCTGAATGTGCCACATATACGAACACTTGGTATCAACTGGTTTTGTTGCGGCTACAGTCGATCCTTGAGCCTGATTCAAAAGCGTTGGGCTCCTCACCTTAATTTACAAAATAATGAATTCATACTCGTTGTAGCAGCGAGTCGTATAAGTCGAATCACAGATTACAGCTGTAGCCAAACTGCTGGCCTCTTTGGCGATATGGCCTCAGCAACACTCCTTGCTCCACTAACAAGTCAACGGCACCCCGCACACTTCGAACTGTTACACGCAGACGCTCGTCGTGAACAGATTGAGCACCCTGCGTTTAACTTCGAGAGGCGAGAAAACGTCCCAATACCATTACCAAATGGTGGAGTTGCACACGCGGATAACCGAATTGTTTACACACTCGATGGCATGGCTATTGCCGACACGGCTCCCCGTCAAATGTCGGCCGCTGTTGCATCAGCACTTGAAGCCTCAAGTCTCTCCGGAAATGATGTTGACTATGTTGTTCCCCACCAAGCGGGTACTGGCATTGTCCGTTTCACAGGAATGAAACTTGAAGAGTACGGGATCGGTGGCCAGCTTATAAACGGACTGACTGAACGAGCCGGGAATGTCAGTGCCTGCTCAGTTCCTTTCGCTCTCCGAGAAACATGGGATCAACTTGGTGGCATTATCGCTTGCCCAACAGCTGCCGTTGGTAGTCCTGGAAAGCCTGAGGTACTTCGTGGATGTGTTCTTCTAAAGTCCACACCGTACCACGAGATACGTCGCATCCAGGCAGCGTAACATCTGCTGATCTACTAGCGGTGATTCATATCACAGGACAAACCACCAGCTGCAGGAACATAACAGTTCTTGGCATAGTCCATCACCATTCGATGTGCACTAAACCTCCACGCTAATGATGAAATAGAGTGCATCATCATTTTTATCCAGTCGCGAGGTAGTCCATCCACGTCTCGTTCATAAAATAGTGGGATAACTTCGTGCTGAAGCACATCAAATAAGGCCTCTCCATCCCGCTGATCGGTGATGTCATCTTGGGCGTGTGTCTCTCCACGGCCGATCGCAAAACCGTTCCGGCCATTAAACGCTTCGGCCCACCAGCCATCCAAAATCGAACAGTTGATGCCACCATTGAGAACAACTTTTTGGCCACTGGTGCCAGAGGCTTCGAGGGGACGTCTTGGGTTGTTGAGCCATACATCAACACCCTGAATAAGATGCCGACACACATTGATATCATAATCTTCGACAAAGACGATTCTGCCTGCCATCTGTGAATCGTGTCGCAAGTTTGCAATTTTTTGTATGAGGGCTTTCCCTGGCTCATCCGCAGGATGAGCTTTTCCTGCGAAAATAATCTGAATCGGTCTGTTCTTATCACAAACTAATTCATGGAGCCGATCAAGTTGAGTGAGAAACAGTGCTGCCCTTTTATAGGTTGCAAAACGTCTCGCAAATCCGATAGTGAGCACATTTGGATCGAGGACCGAACGAGCGGATTCGATCGTTTCATTACTCTCTTCGCGGCGATTACATTGCCTTGTTACTCGCCGCCGAACAAATTGGAGCAAGAGGTTCTTCAAAGCATAGTGAGTTTCCCATAGTTCCCCAGGATCAACATCGTAGATTTTCTGCCAGACATCTGGCTCGCCCATCCGACCAACCCACCCAGAGGGAAACAAACGATCATAAAGCTGAAGCATCTGCCACGAAAGCCAACTTTGTACATGTACACCGTTGGTTATATGACCAACCGGCACTTCCTCTTCAGCTCGTGAAGGCCACAGACCTGACCACATTCGTCGACTTACATGACCATGCAAAGCGCTCACAGCATTAGCACGACGTGACAACTTAAGCCCGAGCACAGTCATGCAGAATGGCTCCTCGTGATTATGAGGTTCAACGCGTCCGAACGACATCAGTTGATCATGCGAAATACCAAGTGCATCACGAGTTGGGCCAAGATGCTCCTCGATCAGCCCACTATCAAATCGATCATGACCGGCTGGTACCGGCGTATGCGTTGTAAATATGGTTTGACGAGCCACCTGACTGACTGAGTCATCGAACGAATATCCGTCTCGGTCCATGCGACCACGAACGGCCTCGAGCGTAGCGAATGCCGAGTGGCCCTCGTTGAGATGATACACGCCCGGAACAATCCCAAGCGCTCGAATCGCCTTGACACCTCCAATGCCCAAAACCATTTCCTGTCGAATCCGAGTCCTTGTGTCACCACCATAAAGGCGACTGGTTAACTCTCGATCTTCCGAATCATTCCCATCAATATCGCAATCCAAAAGAAAGAGTTTGGCACGACCAACAGCCATTTGCCAAACCTTCGCATGTATCGGGCCTGACCGAGTTTCAACTGTGACTGTAATGGGCGCTCCGTGTTTGTCAGTGGCCGACTCGATTGGCAGCAGATCAACTCGAGAGTCCAAATACTCTTCATGCTGATATCCATCACAATCTAGTTGTTGCCTGAAGTAACCCTGGTTATAGAAAAGACCAACTGCAACGAGAGGGATTCCGAGGCCACTCGCACTCTTCACGTGGTCACCAGCCAGGACACCAAGGCCTCCCGAATAAATTGGCACTGACTCATGGATACCAAACTCTGCAGAAAAATAAACAACAGGATTTGAACCGAGCACGCCTGCGTGCACATTACTCCATGTTGAATCAGCCGAAAGATACTCTTTGAGTCGTCTATGTGCTTGATTGATTCGACTGTACAAGACGAGTTCTGCTGCGCGAGACTCGAGACGATCGGGAGTAAATTCTGCTAATAATGCAATCGGGTTATGATCGAGTTGTCTCCAGCGAATTGGATCTAGATCCCGAAATAGATTCGTAACTTCTGGATGCCAACTCCACCAAAGATTCTGAGCCAACGTTGTGCACTTTGCATACAGTGACTGAGGGGAAAGTTCATCCAGAGCAAGCGTCTGCTGAGTGATGTTCGGACTGTTCGGTTCTACAGTGTGATCAACTATGTCGTCGATACGGCTCACGGTGTAACTCCAAGTGAGGGGAGGAGATGGTAGGGCACCAGCCAGGGATGAATAGTATATCGTGGTACGCCGCAAACTGCTTGGGTCAGCAAGTGCCGGGGCAAACCTATAGAATCAATCGCTCGTGCCTTCACAAAACAGGATAGAATAGGGAAAACCATGTCGATTCTTCCCCCTCAATTTCCGACCGGTTCATCACTCGCAGAACTCTGCCAGGAGATCAAATCGATTGATGAAAAAACTAGAGAATTAGGTCCCTGGAAAAGTGGCGCCTTTGCGAAACTTGCTTCTCACGGCTGCTTGGCGGGCTGGATTAAGAAAAATGATGGTGGAACAGAGGCTTCAGAAACAGAAATAATGCGACTTCTGGTTTCCATTGCATCTTGTTGTCTCACTACTGCATTAGCCCTCACGCAATGGGCGAGCGCTGTTCGTATAGTCTCTCGAGGAAGTCAGGAAACTCGAGCGAGTTTTCTTCCTGACCTCGCGGCAGGCCGACAATTTACAACTGTTGGCATATCTCAACTCACAACCAGCCGACAGCATCTAGGACGGCCAATCCTGACAGCGAGACAAACAGACACGGGCTGGTCCCTAAATGGCAAGTGTCCCTGGGTTACTGGCGCCGACAGTGTGCATACTCTTGTTACAGGTGCGGTACCTATGAATTCAAAAGATTCTCAAGCGACTCCACATTTCTTCATCCTCAAAATGAATGGCTCCGGCATGCAAGTGGCTCCTCCGATGGACTTGCTTGCCTTGACAGGGAGCCGGACATCAAGCATCGACTTAAAAGATGTATCAACGGAAGCCGAGATCACACCACAAACTAAAACTGGCCCTCAGGAAACTGGTCCTCAGACTGGAGGGCTGGGAACAACCGCCTTAGCCGTAGGAAGTACTCGAGCCTCACTCGCGATACTCGAGCAAGAATCTTTGCGAAGAGATGCCCTAAAACCAATTACGGCGGAACTTGAGAAAGAAGCTTGCGAGATTGAAGCTACTCTCTTTGAAGCCGCGACATACGGCATTCGTACTCAAGAACGAAATCTACTTCGACAGCGAGCAAACACATTGGTCACCCGAACATCACAGGCCGCACTCACTGCATCGAAAGGAGCCGGCTTTGTACAAGGGCATCCAATCGAACGCCTCATACGTGAGTCCATGTTTTTCCTGGTATGGAGTTGCCCACAATCTGTCACTGAGTCTCTCTTATGCGACTTTGCAGGAATCCAAAATCGTGCTGATGGCCCTTCAATAAACACATCCTGAAACCGCTAGTGCCTTAAGAGCGATTCGGCTTATCAAAACAACGGCAATTTTCGGGTGGCAAGGCTACCGGCGTTCCGTCCAAGGCGTAGCAAAAGAGTGTCGCTAAGTGCTTCCAAACCAAATTTCCCTTTAATCTCCAATGTGGAAAATAAAGCCCCAAACGCATCAATGATTAGACTTTTCAACTTTCCCTGATCCTACAACCTTCTATTCAGGGCATACCGCTGGTTTGAATCAACCTTGCCACCTGCCTGGGGTTCTAGGTGGTTGAATCTTGGATCGTACGTGACAAACGTTGCCTGATCAATTTGCTTGAGAAGCTATACTAAGGCCATGAGTCGACAAATAAAAAACCCGTTTTATATCGTGCTAGGGGTAATCGGATTTACCTTCACGATTACTGCTGCGAGTTACTGTCTATCTGTGCTACGCGGCATTCGCCCCCAAGCAACTCTCACCGAAAAATCCCACCCTCTCGAAGAGATTATGGACCGTTACGGAACAAGCCTTCTCACAGGGCAATTAATTGTTCTTGCCATTGCTACAGTTGGTGCAGTGGCCGTTGATCATGTGAATGGTCAAAAAAAACAAAATTCTCGTCATCCCCAACACCTGACAGATGACAGCAACTCTGAAAGTGATTCACCTTTGGAAACAAAACGGTTGTGAACGAGGTTGCCAAGCACATCACGAATCTCTGTGAAAAAATCCGGCACCATGACCGGCTTTACTACAGTGAAACGCAACCTGAAATATCTGATCTGGAATATGATCGCCTCATTGAGGAGCTTCAACAACTTGAGGCTGATAACCCCTCACTGATTACTCCCGATAGCCCTACTCAACGTGTTAGTGGCGAAGCGATTGGGTCTCTGGACTCTGTGCAGCATCACATACCGATGCTTTCAATCGATAACACATACAACACGCAAGATCTTAAGGCGTGGGGCACTCGGACCAAAAAGCATCTACAAGAGTCCGGAAATAATGAGCCTATTCACTGGGTGCTAGAGCTAAAAATTGACGGCGTTGCAGCGTCTCTGATCTATGACTTAGGCCTTCTTGTTCTTGGCGCGACACGAGGGAATGGGATTGTTGGTGATGACATTACGCACAATGTCAAAACAATTAATTCAATTCCTCTTCGCCTTGGACTCCAGAACCCTCCTCCGCGGGTTGAGGTGCGGGGAGAGGTATTCATGACAAACTCTGCATTAGTTGCACTCAACGAGTCGCAATCCGCTCTCGGGCTTCCCCCTTTTGCGAATACTCGTAATGTAGCTGCCGGCAGTATTCGATTACTTGATTCTAAAGAATGCGGTGCTCGTCCATTACGTTTTTTTTGCCACGGTGTTGGCAACATGGAGTCCCTGAACATTGACTCTCAATTTGAGTTCTACACGTGGGCGAAAAATGCTGGCTTACCTATTGCACCCAAAACCGAGCGTTTTGATTCACTCGATGACCTTATCGATGCTGGAACAGCTCTTATTGAAGGGCTGCACCAACTCGACTTCGAGGTTGATGGATTCGTCATAAAGGTTGATCGATTCTCCCAGCAGAAGCTACTTGGAAACACGGCAAAAAGTCCTCGCTGGGCAATTGCCTGGAAATTCGAAAAGTTTGAGGCGACGACTCAGTTACTTGACATTAGAGTTCAGGTGGGCCGGGGTGGCACTGTGACACCGGTAGCTGATCTTGCCCCTGTTCAATTAGCTGGCACCACGGTTCGCCGTGCAAGCCTCCATAATGCTGATGAGGTTGCACGAAAAGATGTTCGGATAGGTGATGTACTGGTGGTTGAGAAGGCTGGAAAAGTCATCCCTCATGTTGTCCGTGTTGAAAAGCACCTTCGGAAAAAAAAGTTGTCGAAATGGTGCTTTCCAGAGCATTGCCCTGAATGCAACACAGAACTCATTCGTGAGCAAAATGGCGTTTACATACGCTGCCCAAATAACCAGTGCCCTGCACAACAGCGAGAACGACTCAAGTTCTTTGCATCACGCAATGCAATGGATATTGGTGGTCTTGGAGACAAACTTGTAGAACAACTCGTCGCTACTGGCATGGTACAGGATTATGCAGATCTCTACGCACTCAATGTCTCACAGTTGCAATCACTTGAGCGAATGGGAAAGAAGTCTGCTGAAAAAATAGTTGCTGAAATAGCAAATAGCCGTAATCGTGGCCTGGTCCGTGTACTCAATGCTCTGGGTATTCGTCATGTGGGCCCTCGCGTCTCGGCACTTCTTACGGAAGAATTTCCCTCGGTAGACATCTTACGAAAAGCGACCGTTGAAGAACTCGCTGCTGTGCATGAAATCGGGGGCGTCATTGCGGAAAGTGTTCATGACTGGCTTATGAGTGAGTACGGCACGCAAGTGATCGATCGGCTTATATCCGCGGGAGTGAATATGGAAGTTTCACAAACCAGCGAGATACGTGATGGACAACTTTCAGGAAAAACAGTCGTTGTAACAGGGACACTAGAGAGTTTTACACGACAAGAGGCAGAGGAAGCAATCCAAAAGGTAGGAGGCAGATCGTCCTCAAGTGTCTCTAAAAATACTGACTATGTCGTCGCAGGCAATGAAGCCGGAAGCAAACTTGCCAAGGCAGAAAAACTCGGCGTCACCGTCCTAAATAATGATCAATTCAAAGAGCTCTTAGGGCTGCAATAGACTGATTTATTTCAGCAGAGTACACATTCATGAATCAGTTTCCTCAACAAGTTGCGTGAGTGGAATAGTTAGCGTAGCCATCGCCAATCCCCACAGAGGACAAGCCGTCAAGACACCGACGATTGGCCATACAACAAGGCCTGCTCTCGCAACAATTTTCTGTGAGCATGTAAACCAGATCCCAACTGCCACGAACGCTTCCCAGGCTATCACTCCGTGCGTAAGGATATTGCAAAGATATTCCGACTGAGAAAGAAACCCGGTAATATCAATCACTTGTCCTGGTTTTCGTGTTGCAATCCACCACACGGCCGTACCATTCCACCACACATCACCCTTGAGTTGAGCAAGAAGAGTAGCCAGAGAAATGACTGCGGCATGCACCTGTAGAAGTCCTACAGCCATACGAGTACGAACTCGAGGTCGACTTGCATGCCAACCAAGGCGTCTGTGCAGCATCGCATCAATGGAAAAATGTTCTCCTGAAGAGCCAATGACAAGACACCAAAGAAGGATCGCCATACTGTCATCTGCAGGACCGGCCAACATTGGACCACGATGAAGCAATGAGGCCCATCCAAGAGCAGCCAGCAGTGACGTGACTGGTGTAAGAAAACCAATAGTAAGAAAGACAAAAAGAGCGACTAGTCCGTAAAAAGCGGCCGAGAGGTGACTGTTCGTCTCGCACGCGTCAAATATGGAGTAGGCAAAAGACGATCGCCAGGCAATCACCGAATCAACGGGCAGCCAGCCGCGAGGCCCAAACCATCCGGAAAGATCAGTTCCGTAGGTTGCGCACAACAGCAAGCCAAGAATGCCCGTCACGACACGCACAACAGCAAGTGAACGGCTGCCTGCAGGCAAGAACCAATAGGCTTCCCATGCCTGCTCGATTGCACCCCCCGAACTTGGGTCAGCGGAAGTACGATATGAATTGCCCATCACGCACCACCACTTCCAGAAATGACCGGTGCCATTTCCCTGCGATGCTCACTCTTGATCAATTGAATATCACCACCAGCAAGTCTACGAAGCCGTGCCTCATAAAGAACAATTGGGGCAGGATTATCTAAAGGTAATTGTCGCTCGGGTCGAGGCTGAACAAAAATCCGTAGAACAATGTCGTCACTTTCACATAGTGAAAAAGCCGCTTCCGAAAAACCTGCTGGCAGGAGACCTTCTCTACCGGCCTCTTCTTCACTGGCGACAACCGAACGAAGCAATCGTTGCCAACGGATTGATTGCGAATGATCTTCATCAATCCCTGATAGTTTTATCCAGTTTTCTGTACCATGTTCTCGAAGTTCAAGGTAGTGAGCGGCGTCCGACTGTTGGCCGTACGCAAGAGGATAATCAAAGCCAAGATCCAGCCAGGGTGGTACGAGCCAAAAAGAGAATAGTTTTCCTTTGACGACACTCAGTAGCAAAGAAGAACCACTACTGGTATTACACGCCACAGTAAGGCCAAGTGCAGTAAAATAGATTGCCAAAAAAACAGTGGCACATGCTCGTGGTATTTCTCCCCACGAGCCTCTTTCAGAATGTTTATTCTGTTCTGAAAACATAAGTCTTTTCCAACTTCACATCTATTCGTTCTGAACCGATTGATTAAGTCTGATTGACAGTCTTGGCTTACACCAGAGCAGCACTAATTTTTCTTAAAACGCTTTCGAGCCGAAACCGAACTGTCACGTTGACACTAATAGAAGAGCACGATAGGTTTGAACGTTAAAGAATGCTGAAAAGGCTCTATCATGAGCATGGAACTATGTGAGCGAGTACCTTATCAGGGGGATTAGCTCAGTTGGGAGAGCGTCTGGCTGGCAGCCAGAAGGTCAGGGGTTCGAGTCCCCTATCCTCCACTCCAACTTGCCCACATACGAAGCATCCGTTATTTAGCGGAAACTTTACGATCGAAAGGCACTGCTGGCTGTTGAGTATTTCATGAATCGGCAGGTACATTCGTCAGAGATCGCATGGCAAAATGGAAAATTTTTGCCCCGTGATCAACTCTTTATTGCCCCAAGTGATGCTGGCTTTGTGCTGGGAGCCACAGTAACCGAACAGTTACGCACTATCCGCGGTGAGATTTTCCTTCCTGATAATCACGCTATAAGGCTGGCAAATTCACTTCACGAAGTAGGCATTGATCCAAACGAAACCATGCAGTCAATTTTCTCTGCTGCCAATCAAGTCGCAACGCATAATCACAGGCTGCTGACACAAAACAAGAAGCCGACAGACTACGACCTCGGTGTTATTATTTTTATTACTCCTGGGCTATTGCCAGCGCAGAATAATGGTTTGGCTGGAAAACCCTCAGTAACCATCCACACATTTCCACTTGCTTACAGCCTATGGGCCGACTCCTATAAATCTGGCATACATCTTCAATGTGTTGATATCCAACAAATTCCAGAAGGATGCTGGCCGATTACCGCCAAAGTGCGTAGTCGGCTTCATTATTTCCTCGCCGAGCAGGAGGCCTCCAATTCTGAAAAAGGCTCCCGGCCCCTCTTGTCCCATGCAGATGGACGAATCAGTGAAACATCAACTGCAAATGTCGCCGCTTTGCATGGCGGGACGATCGTCACGCCTCCTGAACGAGACGCCCTGCCAGGCATAAGCATGCTTTACCTCAAAAATTTAGCCACGGATGCAGGCTTTCATTGGGAATCACGATCATTCAAACGAGATGAACTTCTGACTGCCGATGAAGTCTTTCTTACAAGCACACCCTGGTGCGTACTCGCGGCGGTGCAAATTGATAGAAACCCAATTGGGAAAGGCGTCCCTGGCCCGGTCTTTCATGAACTCCTGAACGCCTGGTCTGAAAACGTGGACCTTGATATTGTAGAGCAGGCTCGTATCGGAAAGATGCGTCAGCCCGAGCCTTAATTATGGCCAAAAACACCCTGTTGATCAGGGTGTCAAAAACATTTCTGGCGCTATTATTCAGAAAAAGGTACAGTGTCTGCAATATTGGCACATACCAGTAAAACACGGGGGACTTTTGCAAGTGTTCAGCACTGTTCCTCACCTTCAATTTATAAGGAGTTCCTGATGATTGCTCTGTTTGCTAATGCTGCCGGAACGTTGGCAGCACTTTCGTATGACTGGTCACAAAACGCACCGTTACAGTCCGTTACCCTTTATCTCTTCTTCGCAGGAACAGTCGCGATGGGTGCAGGAGCAGCTTACTTTCTGCTCATGCGAAACAACGTTGATGTGGCCTATCGAAGTACGATGGTATGCGCAGGTCTTGTGTGTGGCATTGCATGCTTTCACTATTTTAAAATGACACACGTGTATCAAGAATCTGGTGGGCAATTCCCAACAGCTTTGCGTTACATCGACTGGCTCTTTACAACACCGTTAATGCTTATCAAGTTCCCACTCTTACTGCGACTTGGTGACAAGGGCAAAAAGTTTTTTGTACAACTCGTAACACTTGACATAGGCATGATTGTTTGTGCTTTTATTGCAGAGACTTCACCAGTTGCCTCAAACGAGTGGTGGGGATTCTTCCTAGTCGCGTGCGTCCTCGAGCTTTTAATTGTTGCAACTCTTTACACAGGTCTTGGCTCTGCCATAAAAGCAGCTCCTGCTCCTATTGCCAAGGCGCTTGATACGATGAGGTTGTTCATCCTGATCGGATGGGCGATTTATCCGATTGGATTCCTCATGGCTTATGGCGGCTACGGTGAGGTCCGTGAGATCTTTTACAACGTCGCTGATGTAATCAATAAGGTCGGCTTTGGCCTAGCAGCTTATTGGGGCATTGAGGCTCTGAGCCATTCATCAAGGCAGACAGCTTAGTCATTGTTTCATGGAATGGCGGTGAGCCCTGATCACCGCCATTCCGAATGACTGCGTCTCACGGGAATGTTGCCATGTTCGCGATAAGTCAGACAGCACAACGGAAACTTTTTTTTGTAAATACCTTCCGTGCCAAAGGCGTCCGCCTAACTCGGCAGACAGTGTGGTTCACTGTGCTGCCTTTGTTTTTGATTGGGGCCGCGATAGGGATTTTCTTGTTCTACAAACGTGAAACACCCAGAGAAATTGAGGTGCTTCCGTGGCTTGTTGCACTCTTCTTTGTAGGCCTGCCCCATGGTGCAGCAGATCTTGCGGTGCTTCAATCCAAGAAGGACAGGCGGAAAGTATGGGAAGCTTTTTCATGGTATGTCGTCTCCATGATCGGCGTATTTACAATCTTTATCCTGACCCCTGAAACCGCCCTTATCGGCTTTATCATTCTCAGCATCTGGCATTTCGGGAGTTCTGAGAACCCCAGACCCATTGAATCTGGGATCTCCTTCGAGCATCTCCTCATGGGCTTTGCGAAAGGTGGCATAGTTATAGGAACGCCGCTCGCAGTTTGGCCAGCCGCGACATCTTCTGTTGCAACAGAACTCATAACCCTTATTGAGCCAACTCGTACTCTCATCGGATTGCCTTTACTTGCACATCCGATTTACTCACCATCGCATATCGCCATTACAGGCATCACACTTCTTGCGATTGCAAGTTTTTGCTGGTGTTTAATATTTATACATTTGGCTCGATATTCAAAGAAACATGGCACGAAGAAGTTCATGAAAACGGGAGGTGTATTTTTTTCATATTGCCTAATTGGTATCCTTGAACTCTTTGCATCTCCACTTTTTGGTATAGGAATATACTTCTTAGCTTTCCACAGCTGGAAGCAAATGCCCGCACTTGCAAGCCACTTCACCTCGCCTGGTACAGAAATACACCCTTTGCGACAGGTCCTTGTCGTCCATAAAGCAGCGATGCCCCTACTCCTTCCAACATGGATTTTACTTGGAGCAGCGTGGTGGAGTCTTTCAAACACTGCTCACTTTCGTGACCTCGCCCTTCTTTCACTTCTTGTCTATCTCATTGTAACTCCGGCTCACGAAGTTCTTTGCGAGTGGCTATCAACGCAGCCTGAAACGGCCTAACGTCACGCATTGGCACATGCTATGATTTTCCTAATCTCCAGGATACCAGCATGCCTTTCCCGCCGACGTCTTCTGAAACTCCTATTATTGAGCAGGCACATGCAGATGTCTCCGAGGTGGACACCCCGAAACCTCAAGGACTACTTCGACGACTTTATAACTGGGTGCTTTCTTGGGCAGATTCTCCGCACGGCATGATTGCCTTGGCTGGAATATCATTTGCCGAGAGTTCTTTCTTCCCAATCCCACCAGATGTTCTGCAGGTTGCACTCTCTGTCAGCAAGCCAAAAAAAAGCTTTCTTTTTGCAGCCGTATCAGTGGTCGCAAGTGTCCTTGGAGCTGTTGCAGGCTGGGCAATTGGCTGGGGACTGTGGCAATTCGTTGATACTTTTTTTTACAGTGTCATTCCTGGTTTCACGTCTGAAAAATTCAACTATGTTGAATCTCTTTACCAAGACAATGCTTTTCTTTGGCTGATCCTTTCAGCATTCACACCAATACCGTTTAAGATTTTTACAATCGCAGCCGGCGCCTGCTCTGTACCACTCCCTACTCTCATAATTGCGTCTTTCATTGGACGAGGTGGTCGCTTTTTTTTGGTTGCTACCATCATGAGAATATTTGGCAAACAAGCTCGAGACATTCTTGACAAGTACCTTGAACGAATAACCTTGCTTTTTGGCCTTCTTGTACTTTTTGGTGTGTATGCAGTCAAGTTTCTTAGCGACCACTAGTATTTTTATTTTTAGCCAGATCAGACTGCATGCTAGAAAATATTTTATCAAACACACTCCGTACCCAACTAGTTGTTTGAAACACTTCGTCAGCTAGTGCCTCTCCATTCTCCCGATTCAACAAATTTGCTAACTGGTTGCGTTCCCGATTTCCATTCGGGAACACATGACCCAAACGTACATCAAGAAGCCTGAGCCTGCCCTCAATTTTTCGTAACAGGTCGTATGCATCACGTAGAGATTGTGCCATTTCATTTTTTATGATCCCGCAAAGAGCAAGAGAATCAAGGGCGGCAAGTGTATTTGGTGTCTGAAGATCAACATTATTTTTGCCATATATCAGTTGAAGTGCCTGAACAAGAAACTCAATATCAACAACACCACCAGGCCCACGCTTAAGGTTGTCTTTGGCTGCGGTTTCCTCCATTCGTAGTCGCATTGAATAAATTTCTTCTACATCGGACTCCTTCCAGCAGTGATCGTAGACGGCGGCATGAATAACTGACTTGACCCGCTGAACAACAGCTTCTCCACCAAAGACAACACGAGCTTTGGCAAGTGCTTGCCGCTCCCAGACAGCAGCTGGCCCTTCAGACGCAAAGTACTGCTGAAAAGCCTCCAACGAACTAACGATTGGCCCACTCCTTCCTCCTGGTCGAAGTCTCGAGTCGACTTCATAGAGACGACCTTGGGGCGTAAACCTATTAAAAACTTGTAAAACTTTATTTGCTATTTCACTAAATAGGAAACCAAAATCGGACTCAGAACACTCACCCAGGCACTCTTCCGCCGTTTTTTCGTCGTAAAGAAAAACAATATCAACATCACTGGCGTAATTCATTTCACGCCCACCAAACTTGCCCATTGCCAGCACTACAAACCCCATAGATTCAATCGAATTGTCACCCTTTTTCACGAACCGCATCTTCTGGGGCAGTATTGGCGTCTGGCTGGAAACAACGAACTGCAAAAGTGATTCTGCTAAATCAGATAGAGATGCGGCAATCACATGTGGTGACTGCTGTTCTAAAAGATCATTGATACCGATTCGCAATTGTTTTGAAACCTTAAATGCAATGAGACTCGGCACGACATCTACCGAATGCCTTCCGCACAACTCCCATAATTCATTGGTTAAGTCATCTCGGGTTGCCATAACGCCACCCAGAAGACTGTCCTGGAGTTCATCAATCATTCCAGGATTTTTTACAAGAAGTTCTGCCAGGAAAGGCGCGGAAGAGCAGAAACGTATAGTGAGATCGAGGGCCCCTGGCGATTCACTCAGAAGCTCCCAGAGCATACCCTTTCCACCAAGCGACTCACTTACAGCAGTAAGCGTATTCAATGTTGCATCTGGATCTGGTGTTGTACTTATTCGATCGAGTAATCGTGACAGAATTGAGGCAAAAAAATGTCGACATCGGCGACTTGAAAGAAAATGTGATGATTCTTCGCTCAATGCAGTCACCATGCGATACGCTTGCGTCACGTCACGAAATTTACGAGGAACCAGTACGCTATCGATGAGTTCTTTCGGAGGTTTTGGATCAAGAATAAGATCAACGTCGGCGTTTGGTGTCACCTCACCTGGAAAGGCATCATGAAGAAGGTGATCTAGGATTCTTCTATTCAGTCGAGTTGCTGCGTCAAGATCTTTACGAAGTTCCGTTGCTGCATTCACCTGCCTGCCATACCCAAGACGGCCTGCTAACCGAGCAAACTCTTCCTCATTTTCTGGTAACCGATGCGTCTGTCTGTCATAAAGAATTTGAAGTCGGTGCTCTACTGTTCTGAGAAGCCGGTAGTTTCGTTCGAGGATTTCCCTTTCTTGATCATTCAGGCTTCCATTCGCTGCAAGACGTCGAATTGCCTCGATTGTGTTTCCAACTCGAACTTCAGCCTCATCACCACCACTGAGCAACTGAAGAAATTGAATAGTAAATTCAATGTCACGTATTCCACCGCGACCTGTCTTCAAATCAGCAGAATCGGCACCCTCACGAATGGAACGACGCTCAATTTGCCGTTTCAACGCTCGGATACCACTGATTTCTGTCCGTGGCAACCAACGGCTATAGACCCAAGGGCGAAGATTGGCGAGCAAATCTTCGCCCAACTGCAGGTCACCCGCAACACAACGAGCTTTTACCCAGGCCTGCCTTTCCCATGTCCTGCCTTGTCTGTCGTAGTATCTCTCAAGCGCTGCACGCGGTAAAACAAGTGGTCCTTGGCTTCCATGCGGTCGCAACCGTAAATCAACGCGATACGCAGCCCCTAATTCTGTTTGGTCCGCAATCAGACGCGTTACTTGCTGAACAACACGTTCGAAAAATTCACTGGTTGTATACGTCTTTGATCCTGCAATATCACCGTCTTCGGAATAACAGAAAACAAGGTCGATGTCACTCGAATAATTCAGTTCATTGCCACCCAGTTTCCCAAGCGCTAGCACTGTAATTGTTGTGGGGCGACCGTCACCAGTGATGGGGCTACCGCGACGTTGTTGCTGCTGCAAAAGTGCCACCCGCAGAGCTTCATCAATAATACAGTCCGCTATCGCTGAAATCTGATCGACAACTGTTTCCAGTCGTTGCTGCTTAACAATATCACCGTACGCAATACGGAGAATCTCTCGGCGTTTAAACCGTCGTAGAACTTGCATAACAAAAGCAGAGTCCAGCGAGTCGCCAACCTCAGATCTCAAAATGCCCCGAAGAGACTCTCGCTTTTCTGGTCTGCCACTACCTCGCTGAATACGTTCCCAAACATCCGGCTCAGCAATCACAATCTCACCAAGAAATGGGCTTGTAGCAAGAATCGATAGGAGTGCTTCCAGAGACTCCGGCTCTTGTTCGAATAATGCAACTGTCGCGTGTGGGCTTCGAACAGCTTGAAGAAATCGATCCAATGTGACAAGAAGTCGATCCGCCTCACTATACAGCGGAAGTAACCGCTCAAGACCTTTGATGAGAGACAAGAGTAAATCGAAGTCCAATTCCAGATCTACTAATTTCTCAAAAACATGGCTCGTATTTTCGCCATCAGTGAGTCCAATAGCACGTGCCCACCGGTCAAGAGCGGACCGGTCTTTAAGGAAATGTGTGACTTTGCTGGAGTTCGTTCGATCTGGCATTGGCATGGTGGCCTGATCAGTTCAAGCAAATGATAGCTGAGGGCTTTGTTGGCCTTGAGAACCCTTTACGACCTTTGTGCAACCTGTGGCTGAGACTGCGCCGGAACCTGAATCTGGTGTACTGATGGACCGGATTGTTCTAAATGATCGAGCGGGACAGCATTTGCCAAGTCATCGGCAACGTTTCCAGCAAGACTCCAAGCACCAGCAGAGGTTATTTCCACATCAACCAGTCTGCCGATCAGACGAAGTGGTGCATCGAAGACTACAATTCGATCGCACATCGTCCTGCCAGTAAGTTGCGCAAGACCATCTGGCCCCGGGTCTACTGCCTGCCTCTCATCACGTGTTGAAAGCCCTTCAACGAGTACCTGTTGTCGTGAGGCCACAAACCGTCGATTGCCTTCGAGGCTTGCACCTGCCTGCGCTTCTTGTAGAAGACGATTTCTTTCCTTTTTCACGCTTTCGGGCACATCATCTGCTTGCCTATCAAACGCTTTTGTCCCTGGCCTTGGGCTGTACTTGAAAATAAAACTATTTTTGAATTTCACCGTCTTCACAAGTTCCAGACTTAATGCAAATTCTTCATCTGTTTCACCACAGAAACCAACGATGAAATCACTTGATACAGCAGCATGAGGAATTGCTTCTCTTAGGCGACCAAGCATTTCCATGTACTGTCCTATGGTGTACCCACGCTTCATACGCTTCAGAACGTCATCTGACCCATGTTGCGCTGGCACATGAATGTAATGCGAAACCTTTGGAAGATCACGAACTGCATGAATCAGATCCGTTGTCATGTCACGTGGATAATTTGTGACAAATTTAATGCGATCCAGTCCATCGATTGCATTCAGTCCTACCAACAAGTCAGATAAACGAGAGGTTTTTCCTCCGTCAGACCACCGGTAGCTATTCACTGTCTGCCCAATGAGTGTTATTTCTCTGCACCCCTCTGCGACCAGTTTTTCTGCTTCAGCAATAATGGCGTGTGGAGGCCGGGCTTGTTCTGGCCCTCGCACCCTTGGCACCACACAAAAGGCACAAAATTTGTCGCAGCCTGTCTGCGTCCGAACGAATGCCTGAAATGGCGTCGGTCGCATCGTCGCATCTCGATCAGGATCATAACTCTCAAAGCTGTCTACGACTTCTAGCCGACTTCCTGATTTACGATCGAGGCTCACTTCAAGCTGAGGACCACTCCCCGATTGAATCAAATCAACAAGAGAAGGCACTCTATGGAGTTGCCCTGGGCCAACAACAAGATCAACCCACGGCGCTCGTGCGCGGATCATTTCCTGATCTTTTTGGGCCATGCATCCCAAAACACCAACAATTAGTTTCGGCACCTTTTGCTTTTGTTTACGGACCCGTCCAAGGGCTGAATAGATTTTATCCTCGGCATGCTGACGAACACTACATGTATTAAAGAAGATTGCATCGGCATCGGCCATCGTCGCAGTCATATCCCATCCTTGACGACGTAATGCAGCGACGACAAGTTCGCTATCGAGAACATTCATCTGACAGCCAACGGTCTCAATAAATAATCGTTTCGTAGAAGACATACCCACGATCTTATCCTAAGGATTACGGAGTGTCTCCATGGGCAACCGAAACAGGCAATTGGGAGCCTACTTGCAGAGAACTTCCACGAATAAAATCAGCTGCTGGCATAGCACGTTTTCCTTCTGGTATCACTCGCCGTATCGCGAGTCGACTTCCTCTACCACATGCGACAACCAAACAATCTGTACGAATCTCAACAACTACTCCTGGCGGAGAAGGCAAGTCATCGAATTGACCTGTAACAACTTCTGTTTCTAAGCACACGAGCCTACGAAAAACGTTCATGT
>WLWE01000713.1_pt1 | contig 27792 bp, 41 predicted proteins | sample 6718301 | NCBI WGS metagenome assembly WLWE01 (sample SAMN12718691, study PRJNA515312) | sponge metagenome | isolation source: marine sponge | host: Mycale hentscheli | place: New Zealand: South Island, Marlborough, Capsize Point | collected 2003-05-01 | reverse complement strand
CACTGGTCTACATAAGTTAAGTAGACCTTCCCTGCACCTTGTTTAGTTGAGGTAGTCATTAGAACGCACGTGCAATAGAACGTGACCGAGCGGTCTGCCTGTTAGAAGTCTTGGCTTTCAGGTCATCTTCTTTATCTAGCGTCTTACGGTTGTCGTCGCCCTGTGCTCCAATCTTACGCACATCTTGATCACCCTGTGCACCAATGTTTAATCTATCTTCTGTGCCTTGTGCACCGATTTTACTAAGGTCTACTTTTCCTTGCTCACCAATCTTGCGAACATCTTGGTCACCTTGTGCACCAATATTAAGCCTATCCTGCGAGCCTTGGGCTCCAATCTTACTTAGATCAACTCTACCCTGTGCACCGATGTTGGCTCTATCTTGAGTGCCTTGTGCACTAATATTAAGCCTATCCTGTGAACCTTGTGCTCCGATATTCTGCCTATCTTGGTTGCCTTGTGCTCCAATCTTATTGATATCGATTTTACCCTGAGTACTTAAGTTTTGCCTGTCTTGCTTACCTTGTGCTCCAATAGTTACTCTATCTTGCTCACCTTGAACAATCTGCTGAAGTCTATCTTGCTGTCCCTTAGCTGACATATTCCTACGCTCTTGTTCTCCTGTCGCACTAAGCATTCCGATGTCACGGTCATGCTGTGCATTGGAGTACTCATTTTGATAACCGAACTGAGCTTCCATGGCTTCCATGCCATAGTTAAACTCGTTCTTCATGTTTGCTGCTTGGTTGCGTTGTTCCAGGTCAGCCTGGTGCGACATATTTTCTTGAGCTAGTGCTGAGTTATGTGTTGCCAACTGCTGTGCTAATGCACTATCAAAACCAGACTGTACAAGGTTTCCTTGAAATGCTTGCTTCTGAGCTCTACCTATATCATCATCGCTACTAATTTCACTCCCATAGAAATCATCCATGATTTGTTGAAAGTTAAACTGTCCTTGTTTTGTAGCCATTCTCTTTCGTAGTAAGCCTACCTTATTGTATCTATTTATTTTATCTACAATAGATACATGTAATGTACGACTGATATGCGGTTTGCTTCGATAGGTGGTCAGAGTAACTACGCACAAGCTGGTAAGGCAGTAGCTCGTGATGCAGAGAATGCATTAGACGTCACACGTAAGAACTCTGTTGACTTTGGTGGCCTTGCACAAGCAGGTATGGAGGTCAGGTCTAAGGAAAAGATTGCTGCTACTAAAGCTGGTGCTTATGTAAAGAGAGCTGAGATTGCTGCAGATAAAACAGAGAAGCTACACGACGCAAAGATGAAAGGCGCTAAGGCTGGTGTCATGCGTAAGGCTGGTGGTCTTATTGCACTAGGTATGGATGGCTTTAGGAAGGAAGAGAAAACTGATTACTCTTCTATGAGAGCGAGTATTGATAGAGATAGAGCAAAGGCTGCAGAACTTAGGACTGAAGCTGATGCTATTGACCCAACGCCTAAACTTACGGAAACTCCTGCTACAAATACTGGTGGAACTGCTACTTCTAGTGCTAGTACTACTTCTAGTTCAGGTAAAGTATCATCTGATATCTCTGCACAACATTCAGCTAGTGGCGGTGTCTTGTCTAAAGCACAGATTAAAGCATATGCAGAGCAAGCTGGTTTTAGTCCAGAAAACGCAGCAACTGTAGTAGGTATTGCTGGTGGTGAAAGCGGATATGACCCTACTAATAGTACTGTTCGTTCTGGACTTCACGCAAAAACAGGTGAAGATAGTGTTGGGCTTATGCAGATTAACTGGGGATACCACAAAGATAGTGGATGGCTTCAAGGCTTAGGCATCCACAAGCGTGAGGATTTATTTGATCCCGTTAAAAATATGAAGGCTGCTAAATACTTATATGACGGACGTGGCAACTTTGGTGATTGGACTGTTCACAACAAAGGTATTTACAAAGATTATCTCTGATTAAACAGCAAACGCAGCACCCAGTGAAGACAATCCAGCAACTAGCGATTGGATAGATTCACGGCGACGGTTCTTTTCTTCCTTACGGTCTGCACGCTCATACATCTCAAGCTGCATCATACGGTCATCAGCACGTGCTTCACGAGCATCAGCACGGTCTGCTAGACGGTTTTTGTCTGACTGTGCCATTTGGGCAACCAGCAATGCATTTGTATCCTTACGTGCCTCAGTAGTTTCAGTTTGTGCGGCAATTTGACGGGTTTCCGCTCTCCTTCCGCTTGCTATCTGTTCTTCCTGCATAGGAGTTGGTTTATCCCTACGTGTACGCGCAGCTTCAGCAGCAACACCTTTTACATTTCCAGCAGTTAACCCTTTGCCGCCGCTAGCTTTTAGTAGCTGCTCATCAGTTAAACCTGGGAATTGATCAAGAGTACTTTCAATCTTTCTACTGTCGCGAACCTTACTTTTTCCTTCTTCAATCTGCGTAATAGCGTCTTGATTATTTAATCCAAAGAAATCTCCATAAAATGCTAAGCCAGTTTTGTCGTACTCGCCTGTTTCATCGTTAAATTGAATACCGCCACGAACTCTATCTGTGTACCAGTCTTGCCAGAAGTTCCCAGTTTTACCAATGCCAGCAGTATCCCGTCTAGCCTCAGTTGATGATGTATAAAGATCTGACATTTGTATTAAACTATTAATCCTTTTACTATTTTACACAGCTGCGAGAGCTTGTTTTGCCTCAAGTCTCGTCAGTCGTGTTTCTAGCTGTTGATTAGCACGCACCAATAGCCCAATCAGGTCTGTCGTATCAATGCAGAGCTTACCGATGCTCTCGTCATAGTAGGTAGCATCAGGTACAACCTTCTGGAACTCTTGTGCGATAAAGCCGTGGTGCATACGCTCTGGGCTTGAGCTGTACTCTTCCTTATAGAAGAAGGTGACAGGACGCAAGTTACGCAGGGTCTCTAGTGCATCATCAATCGTATCTACCGTGTGCTTAGTAGTCTCATCACTTAGCAGAGGAAGGGCGGCACCAGCGATACTACCGATAGCTCCAAACATACTTCCAGTCTTCTGTGCACTTGCACTCTTCTCTGCTGCTTTCGTATAGGCTTTGGCTTGGATATCTGCAGCTTCAACTTCAGCCTCAGCATTCATTACTGCCTGGCGTTCGTCAGACCTAGTCTGCATTCCGGTGGCTGCTAGCTGGTCATACCGTGGTGATGATTCACGGAGACTTCCAAATACATTTGCAACACTCACAGCATCAGCTGCTGAACCTGCATTACTTCCTACTCCACCTGAACGTAACTGCATCGGTTCAAACTTGCCTGCAAATCTAGTCATCTAACTATTGTTCTAGTATCTTTTTATTTTAACTAGATTACAAATCATATCCACCATATGCTTCTCTACCAATGCCTGATGCATGTGGTTGACTCACTTTAAATTTATCAATTCCCCTATTAGTACCTACATTAGTTTTACCAAGTGCTCCTAGTCCACCACTAATACCTTTACTCAATCCACCCATGATTCCTGAGAACTGGTCTGCACCTGCTTGTGCTTCTGCTGCTGCTAGTCCTGCTTTTGCTTTAATGCCTGCAGCCTCTACATATCCAGCAGCGTTATAACTATTTGTCTTTTCTTCTGACCTAGCTTTCATTGCTTCATCAGCAATCATGCCAAAGTCTGGTTTGCCTTTCATAAAATCTTCTACTCTATTTCCTGCAAATCGCATTACTCAAGGCTCATGTCAGTTCTTTTATTGTACTGTCTTTCATTCTCTTCTTTATTACGACGACGGCGTTCACCTTCAATTAGATTGCCTCCAATTTGACCTACTGCCAAGCCACCTAAACTACCAAGCAATCCTCCTTTAATTGGTCGCTTTGTCCTGACTCCAGCAACACCGCCAGCAACAGATCCAAGGTATGGAATAATTCCAGTTGTGACAGGTAGGCTTCTACCTAGGAATTGAATTTCAGGTCCATGTATTCCCTCGTCTGTGTACTTGAATGCAGCTGCAGGGCCAGTAATGTCACCATCTGATAAATCAAAGTCCATATTCTTATCCCATTTAAATGCTTTGTATGCGTTGTACTCTCCCTTAGATACATCTGGACGCACTTTTACAAACTCATCATATGGAAGTAGGTTTCCTGTACGTCCAAGGATGTACTTTGTAGCTACTTCTGCAAGTACATTATCTGTTTTAGTTTTGTCTTCTGCTGATGGTACTGCAGCTTCATAACCTTCTGCACCACCAAATGGTGTCATCAACCCTAAGCCTGTATTAATTGCAATACCTGGAGCTACATTAAGCAGGGCAACGTTACCAGGACGGAAGTTACGTTTGGTGTATACACGCTTACCTTCACCCATATCGCGTTCTGCAATACCTGGCAATTTACGTTTAAATGTCGAATCAATTGCTCCTGCTTTAACTGCTCTCTCTGGTGATGAAGTAGGTATATTTCCATACTCATCTTGCATAATCTTTGCAGAATACAGATCAGGGTTTGCTTTGTTTAATGCAGCTTCTGCTCCAATATTTCCAGTAGCTTGTAGTGCATTGATAAGCCACCAGATCTGTCTACTTCTATCTTGTACCAGATCAGCTGTAAGTGTCCCTGCTAACTGTCCAGCACGAGCAGGTACTCCCTTTGCTTCGCCTAATCCTTGATCAGCTCTGGCTTGCATATGCTGAGGATTTGCTGTACCTGTAATCTCACGCAGCCTATTGACAGTTGCGTTTGAGTTAAGCATTTGCTCAAGTCGTGTCGCGTCAGCGACCTTGCCCTCTAGCTCTCTACCAATATTGGCAGCTTGTCTAAATTCCTCATTACCCTCTCCTACCGCTTTACGGTATTCACTTTTGAATACCTCAAAGTCATCCATAAAAGCCATTAGCCCATACCAATCAAATCAGTTTGGTTGTATCCGCCAATTCCATACTGAGCAAGGATCTGACGTTCTAATTGTTGTCTATATTGCTGATCACCTTCCTGTTGAAGTTTCTCCCATGGTGTGGTTCCGCCTCCTTTAGCTCGGAGCATCACATCACCTGCACTTTGTCCAACCATATCTCCAACCATGCCTCCACCAAATTCTGCCAGCATTCGTCCGCCGCCTTGTTGTCCAAACTTACCTAATGCACTAACTGCACCTACACCACCAAGTGCTCCACCAATAGCTGTACTTCCACCTGCAATAATTTTGTCTCCTAAGTCACCAGGTGTCATAACACCTTGCATTACACCGAAGACTGCATCTGGTGCAAAGTTAGCTGCAATATTACCTGCAGTCATTCCACCTGGTCCCATGTACTTAGTAAGTGCGTTACCTGCAAATCGAGCACCATTTACTGCTGCACCTTTGATGCCACCTGCAGTACCTAATCCTTTTGCTGCTGCTACAGCTGCTGCCAACTTGCTACTTGCTGCTGCTTTCGCACCTGCTCCTGCGGCTGCTCCTGCGAGCTTTGCTCCACCGCCTTTTACGGCTAGTCCTAATGCACCTTTACCTGCGCCGATTAGCCAGGGTACTGCTGCTCCTAATGCTGGTAATGGCATCTTATTCCTTACTCTTGTGGGGGTAATCCCATTTTAGCGGCATTCCATTCCATACCTTGATTGCTATTACTAAAGGCTTCCATCCATTTAGCTGTACGTTCACGCTCTTGTGGATTACGCATCATTTCCATGGCACGTGCACCAACTACTCCAGCCATACGGCTATTCTCTTTGGCTAAATCACCATCGTTATTTGCAGTGGTTGCACCGTTCAATTCAGCAAATGAGTTAGGTGTTTCCCTCGATCGCTGTTGGTTCTGGATACCGTTCTGAATATCCTTTTGATTGAACTGTTTCATCGGTACTGCTCCTCTTCGTTACGTGCATCTCGTTCACCGCCAATCAGAGCACCAAGCAGGCCTCCAACACCAACGGTTGCATAGCCAATACGTCGGTTACGTTGCATTCCTGGAGCATTACTTGTTGCATACTCCTTACCTTTCTCATAAATCATTTTTCCAAGGTTATTTAATTGCTCTGTTGACTTCTCCATTGATTGTTTTAAGTCATCGTTTGTTGGGAACCCTCGTGCTGGTCCTGTAGCTACTTGTGGATCTCCACCCATTGTCATTGGGGTAGCTGATGGTGAAGGCATCTGTGGACGTGGTAACAGCTGTGCTGCTGGTCGTTGTGAAACAGGCATGTTGTTAGCACGCTGCTTCAGCATCTCCATCTGACGTCCTACTACTTCAGCTTGAATAGGTGATGGGAATGACCTCAGTGCATCTGGTACAGGTGTTCCTGGAATGATCCTGCCCCCTTCATTTCTTGGGACACTTCTACTCACTGCATCAGCTTGGTTCTTCCTGAAGCGAGCAATCATGTTTCCTTCTTGAGCAGCTCTAATTCTTGCTGCTAATGCCATTTGCTCAGACTGAGATCCAGCACCTACGCTGCGTTTACCAGACTTAGCTGCTTTCTTCTGACGATTAGCCTCAGACTGTTGTTGATAGAACTGACGGACTTGTACTGGGTCCATTCCTCTGTACACCTGAGTATCGCCTACACGATTAGGTGCACCAGCAATCTGTCCGACAAATGGCTTGGTTGCATCCTTACTGGCAGCTCCACCGTCTTCTGCTGTCAATTGCCTAAACTCTTCTTGGCGTTTAGCAGTAGCTTTTCCGATATCTAAACTATCACCACCTTTAGCAGGATCATTTACTCCAAATACAATATTTGCGTTATTAGCTAATGAGCCAAGCGTACGGTTTGGTGAAATCATCCTACCGCCACCTTCATAGCGTGCTTTAGTCTCTAAGTTGATATCTGAAGCTTGAGCAAGCTGTGTTTGCAGTAATGCGTTTGCAATCTGCTCTTGCTCGAACTTTGCGTACTTTAATGACTCTAAAACTTCTGCAACACCTGGATTTTCGTTAAATACCATTTTGTTGCCACCAGGTCGCGTAAAGAACTTTTTCTTAGGACTTGCAGCAATTAATTGCTCTGCAGCAGCTTGTAAATCTGCAACTCCGCGAATACCATCAGGAATGACTACTCCTTTCTTAGCAAGTCGTTGATTTAGCTCATTTAGCGTTCCTGTGATCTCAACTGGACGTACGCCACCTCCAGAACCACTATCTTCCATCATTGCACTAAGAATGCTCTCATCACCGAAGTTTTGAGCACCATAATTGTCATATGCATTCTCAGCAACAAATCTTGCAGCACTTTCCATCTGTGGTGCGTTCATTTGCTCTGCAAAGCTTCCTAGCTGTTGTGCAACTGGTGCAGGTCCAATATCAACGTTTCCTGGAATTAAATTACCACTTCTAGCGTCTACTGCATAGATAGTTCCGTCTGGACGTCCTACCATTCCAGCAATGCCGGTCGGACGCTGCTGACTAATGACTACATCATCAGACGGGTAGTTCATTCCAATTCTTCCGCCTGTTAATTCACCATCATCCTTGCGAACAGACATACCAAACCTTCTAGGTCCTGCTGCTCCCAACTTTGCTTTTCCTAAGCCTTGAATATCAGGCAACCGGCTGACATTCTTTCTTCCTTGGATATTGGCTGATGTACGACCAGGGTAAGACACTAATTTACCAGCATCTTCACCTCTTGTACCTCTTACGCCACCTAATATTGCTTCTGCATTAGCTTTTCCGTAGTTATCTTGCTGAATAGCTTCGATAAGTCCGTTCCGTCCGCGATCTTTACGAGCACGGAGCTGCCCAAGGATTGCTGACTGTGCTTCGTCGGGATTTACAAATCCACCAGCACCTGGAGCACGAGTTCTCTGTGCTTCAACCTTTCCTACAAAGTTTCCAGCTTGATCGTACTTATAAACGTCTTCTGCACCAAGAGGTACACGTCCAAAAGCATCAACAGGCTTTTCGGGTGTAACTTTGCCTCTTTCTAAACGTGCTTCACGTTCCATCTCAGCTTCTGTGAGATCTCCACGAATACGACGCTCATTCTCTGCTTTAGCAAGCACACCTTGCTCTCTATTAGCTCTAGCGTCTTCTTTGCGATCATCATTTGTCAATATTGACCTTGGAACTAATGCTTCTTGTGCATCGTCTGCTTCTACTCCTGGATAATAACGTTTTACGGTTTTACCATCTCTTTCACCAACAACTTCCGGTGGTTTTCCCTTAAATGCATAAATTGCATTATCACCAAATGGTTTTAAGCCAGCATCAAAGAATACTTGATCTGCTTGACGCTGTGCAAAGCGATCACTTACCTTTTGTTCGTATTCAGCGTTAACAGGTTTACCTGCAGCACGTTTTTTACGTATATCACGCATCTGTCGGCGCTCAGCATCACCTACACCAAAGCCTTTACCCGAATCACGCCGCATATCGACGTCTTCTTCGAAGCTACCTACGCCATATGCTGCTGCGTCCTCTGCTCCAAGCTTATTGTTAGATACCAAGTCATCTTCGGTCATTCCTAGACCCATTGACTCCAAGATATGCTCTGCAAGCCGTGGATTATTAAGCATCCGGCTGGCTTGCTCTTGTCTAAGTCTTTGACCTCGCCTATTTATAACATCATCAATAGATAATCCTTTATCACGGGCTTTTGCTGCAAGTTCAGCGCCAAGTGCAAGAGCACTAAGCTCTTTATTCCCTAAATTTGGGATATCAATATCTGTTTGTATATTTGCAAGATAGGTCTTGAGTAGTTCTTCGTTTCTAGCTTCTTGTTCTAAGGTCACTGCTTCATATCAAACCTGTATCTATTGTAGATACTTTATATATCTATCTATTGAACAATGTTCCCTTTTTCACTGTACGAGATGGCGTATTATTCCCAATGATTGATTCACTTGGGTTCATATCCATCAGATCACTAGTATCTAACTGTGATTTATCGATATTAGTGTTACCAGGCACCGCGCCAGGCAATGGTGCTGGAGCATCTGTCTGATATTCAACTGAATCACCTTTAGATGTCAAAGCATTCACGTATTTATCGCGGATTTGACGGGCACCTTCTTTTCCACTCTTGTATGTAAGCCGATCTTCTTTGTTCTCTAACTTAATAAGGTTTTTACCACCCTTGCCATCGCCAATAAAGTAGTCACCATTGCGCTCTACCATATTTTGTGCTGCTTCACTGCGGCGAAGTCCTTCCATACTAGTTTTAGCGCCTAGGAATGCAGCTCGTCGCTCCATATCAAAGCCAGATGTGGCTGGTGCCTCGGATTTTCCGCTGAAATCTGCGCGACCGTACTTTCTATCCCACTTTTCTGCCTGTCGTGCACCAGATGGGCGCTTTGGAATGGTTTTTTCTGGCTTACCTGCAGTGGATTGGCCAAGATCTACGTCCATTTGTTCGTAATCCTTGTTCATTTCCCCACCACGGGTGTAGCTTTCGACGCCACTCTGGTCTCCGTAGATATCTTTGGACAGTTTTACGTAATCAACGTCGCTATCGTGCTGATGTAGTGTCTCTGGGTTGTAGATTTGCGAATTACTTTTCCCTGCATAGGGGGAACTTTGCGTATATGGCAGTTGATTGGACGCATAGTCCTGGTTCATTTTGTAGCCACCAGTCAATAACTTGTTAGCATCATCCATCGTCATGGGTTTAGGGCTGGTGATTGTACCTTTTTGGATATTACCCTTGCTATCTATACGAGTATCATTACGATCATCGGTTGGTAAATCAATACTTGCTTCTTTCTGATAATCGCGACTAGGTTTAATTGTGGTTAAAGCAGCTTCTGTTGGATAAGCAGAGGGCTTTTTCACACTCCCAGTTCTATTATCTTCAACCTTAAGAGAAGATGAAGGACTTACTGCTGTTCTATCCTTTCCAGGCTTGTAAGTACCTACAGTTATTCCACTTGTATTTACCCAGTTTCCTTTACCATCAGCTCGTACATTCTGCCCATTAAGGACTGCAGGCTGTGTTGCATGAACGACATTTACATCAGTCCATCCGCCTTTTCCATCAGCTCTCTGTCGCTGACCCATTCCTCTAAATTGACCTTTTGGAGCAATATAATCTGTATCTGATACAAAGTTATCTCTGATTGATTGCTTTGGATTACTTTTTTCTGCATCGTATTGACGCATTCCTTTTGGAGATGCAGCACGTCTGCGTCTTATAGCTTCTTGTGGTGTGATCATTTCACCTGGACCACCTTGCACTAAGCCTTGATTTTTTTGCTGGCTCCTCCGGCTGTCCGCATTAATTTTAGCTTTTTCTTCTTTACTGAGGAAAGGTCCGAATCCCATCTGTCTACTCTTATGTATATCTAACTATTCTATTAAACTTCGCCAGTGTTCTCTCGGCTGGCTTTTTCCATGGCGATTGCATCATTTGGTGTGGGCTTAGGTGGAGAAGCAGGGTCATTAGGCAGCACACCACCTCCAGAACCCAAGCACTTCTGCAGGGTCTCATTCCACTGGTACCCAGGCTTACACATCACCTTGTTGATTTGTTCCTGACGACTTACATTCATGGTCCAGTGTTTCTCATTCCTCCCTATTCTATAAAAACTACGTTGCTACGCTAAGCTACGTTCTCTCTATACCTTTCTAAATTAATTACATAGGGGGGCTAGGGGGGTATTAATAAATAGGTATATAGAAAACTACGGTAGTTAGCGTAGTTTCGTAGTTTTTCGGATGACTCCAAAACATCCGCTTTCTCATTACCGCTGTTAATTCTCAATAGTGTCCAACAACGCCGTACGATGTATCGGTAGTGATTGTGGAAAACTATTAAATTATTGTAATAACTTTTAGGGTGCATATTGCCCTGAAAAAGCACCCTATAGGGGGCTAAAAGTGCTACAAAATTTGTGACGGGTCAAATACCCTCTGTACCCGAACAGCCGGTCGAACAAAAAAAATAATGAGTGTTATCAACGCTCGCTTCGCTCGCTGAACTACAACTGTTGTTCACTCGTTTCACTCGTTCACTTTTATACATTTGTTCAACGCAAGTTCACGAACTCAAGTTTCATTCTCATTAATGTTTCACTGTTGAGAATGCGTCGTTCGTTTTGTCTTGCGCCTCACATTTGTCACCACAAGTTATCACCGTTGATTAACTGCCGTTGATACGTCTGTATCTAACTGGTGTACATATCTTAAGTGAGCTTAAGTCGTTGTTGTACCGGGTACTCGTGAGGGTACGTATCCCCCTCTATTTATAAGCATCGCGCTCGGTATATCTACGCGATTAGTTCCGCTCGCTTATCTTCATACGCTAGTCGTGCCATCAGTGGGCAGTCATATGTGCCTAGATGGATGAGCTTACCTTTGATCTTGATCCTAGCCTTCCATCCATACTTCGTCTGATCTATGCCTCTAGCTCCACTGTTGTAATGGTTCTGTGTTGATGTTGCTAAGCGCAAGTTAACCCAGCGATTATCAGTTCTATCTCTATTGATGTGGTCTATCTCTGCATCACCTGGGTCTGTCCCAGTGTGTATAGCCCACGCAACTCGATGAGCTTTGAACTTGTGGTAGTGCACAGTTATTACTATGTATCCTCTGCATTTGCAGGTGATTACTTTACCTGTGCGCTTACTCGTTAGCTCGCCAGTCTCACTGTCGTAGCTATATCTGTTTCGCAGTAGCTCAATATCTAGCTCTTTCATGCACTAACTCTAGCTACTATGTATGGCTAGCGTGGCGTGCTTATTCCCCACTAGTTATCACTAGTGTTTCTCCTTTGTGTAGTTCACTCAGGAGATGAGTATATGGTTCAAGTCAACCGTTTGTTCCGTCCTGTAGGTCGGAAGGGTGACAGTTTCAACCGCAAGTATGTGGTTGTCAAGTCACACATGACACCTGACCAAGGTGTGTCAGCTGCAGACATGCAGACGAACTCTAAGTGAGTTCTATCCCTCGCTAACGCGGGGGTTATTGCTATTGCAATCTTTAGGAGTTATCCATATGCGTCCAATCCTTGGTCTTTACGCCATGCTCACTGTAGTTCTTCATCTAGAAGCACCAGTGTTCCCCATGGCTCTACTTCCGTTCATTCCTGAGAATGATGTGGAAGTCATCACTCCCAGCTAACGCTGGGGTTTTCGCTGTTGTAATCAACAGGAGTTAATCATGTATCAACTATTAGTAGAACGCAACGGTGTTATGTCAACCATGACCTACCCACCAATGTCATATGAGCGAGCAATCGCTCTACGTCAGCGTTACCAACGTGACTGGCCTTGGTACAAGTACTGGGTCAGTCTACTTGCGTAACACCCTCCCCCGTTAACTCGGGGGTTTTTCCCATTGCAATTCAACTTAGGTTCAACATGACAATTATCAAGACACTTACCAAGACTATGGACGACGGCAGAGTATCTACCTGGCGTTTCCTTGAGATTGACGGTAAGTATTGCTCCCTAGCTGGTCACTACAAACACATGAAGTACAGCTCTATTGCCAACATGAACGATTCTATTTCGTGGTTTAAGTCTGTTGGCTTCTCGGAACTAGCAACCCCCGTTGCTGCTTGACACACTCCCCGGTTAACACCGGGGTTTTTCTCTGTGTAACACAGAGAGAGGACACATGACCGAATTCTACCGCGCTTACGCTGAGTACATCTCACGGATGTACGACCAGTCCGACGAGTTAGTCGTCGTGGACGAAGAGACGATCCCCTACGACTGCAATCGTGCAGTCATGGAGGAGTGGGCGTCAGCTGACTGACACCTCCCCAGCTAACGCTGGGGTTTTTCCTCGTGTACTTCGTGAGGACATATGGCACTCAATCAGGCGATTGCTCGCCCTCAGGACAAGGTGACCAAGATGGTCCCCTACGTCACCTTTGAAGGTGACACTCGCTACCGCAAGGTAGTAGTCAACCAGAAGTCTTTTAAGACTTCTACCCCCCGCTAACGCGGGGTTTTTCCTGTGTGTGACTGCAGTCACGACGGACCATGGGCGTTACTGATCCGAGTGTCGAGTAATCCTTTTTAGCGAGCTCGCGTTACTGAAGGGCACGTTAGTTCCTTCTTTAGTTATCTCCCTTCCCCTCCTAACGGAGGGGTTTTTCCTCGTGTAAATCACATCGGAGAGACCGAATGTTCAACGTAATCACCACCATGTCCAAGACCATGGAGGACGGTCGCGTATCGACCTGGCGCTTCATCCAGACGGATGAAGGCTTCTGCTCGGTTGGAGGCAACTACAAGTTGCTCCAGTACCGGACGAAGGCTGCCATGGACAAGTCCATCGCCTGGTACGCCTCTAAGGGCTACAAGGCTGTGGCGCCTGTGGCGGCTTAGCCCCCACTCCCCTGCTAACGCAGGGGTTTTTCTATTTGTATTTCACATAAGACTATGACTAAGCAACCTAAGACCACAGCTACAGACGTACTTATGGCTGGACTAGCTGTTACTCCAATCATGCTGTTAGGCGGATGGATACCACTAGGACTAGCTGGTGTCTGTTATGTCACAGCTCAAGGAATACTCCTACCCTTCCGTGTCTACGACAAGTTGACCGAGAAGAAGGACACTCCCCCCACTTAACAGTGGGGTTTTTCCTCGTGTACACATACAAGAGGACTATGACAAACGTTCAAGTTCGTTCACTCATCCTCGCTCAGCTTCGGGCTCGCCGTAAGCAAGCAGAGGCTCGACTGATGGAGAAGTCCGAGAGGACATCCACAGTCATTGTGTGACAACTACTCCCCCCGTTATCACGGGGGTTTTTCCTCGTGTACATCTACAGGAGAAACACATGTTCCAAATACTTTCCACTCTGACCAAGACCATGGAAGATGGTCGTATCTCCACCTGGAGATTCATTCAGACCACTGAGGGCTTCTGCTCAGTGGGGGGTAACTACAAGTTACTCCAGTACAGGGACAAGGCTTCCATGGAGAAGTCTGTCAAGTGGTATCTCTCTAAGGGATACACCCAGGTCCAGGCAGCTGTGGCTGCATGACCATCTCCCCTCCTATCGGAGGGGTTTTTCTCATTGTCATTCGCTGAAGACGATAAGACTTATCGGATGCAAGACAGATATGACATACAGAAGACATCACGCATCCGTTGATGGCTACTACTCCCCCGCTATCGCGGGGTATTTCCTCGTTGCACTATGCACTTAAACCACATGATTGATCACACTTTGCTTGACGATGGCTTTGCTGACTTCAGCAATCATCAGTTCGATTCATTGACTGATGTTGACCAGCAATATGTCCAGGACATGGGTGTCATGGAGACTGTTGGCGTAGCTACAGCTGGCATTTTGGCAGCTCAGTCCATGCTTGCTACTGCAATCGCAGCACCTGTGTACGCAGGCATCATGACTGCAGCAGCTGGTGGTCTGGTCTACTCCGGTTATCGCAAGCGTAAGGAACTCCCTCTAGTCCCAGCCTTTGGGTCTACCGAGGCTCCTACCCCTGGTGAGGTGACTAATGCAGCTGGTACTCCAGTACCTGTCGCATCCATCTGACCTACTCCCCCCTCACGGGGGGTTTTTCGTCGTGCACTCCGCATGACATTAATGCTTAATCTCAACTTGTCTGAATTAAAGATTGATACTGTTCCAATGTGTAAAGACGTTACTGTCAAACATTTTGGTCGAGGTGAAGTCGAATATAAAATTTATGATACAAGTCATATTCAAATAGGCAGCAGAGTTGCTCTAACTGAAGAAGGACTTGAAGACTACAATGGCTGGAATACAGCCCGACGAGTTGGCTTAGGTGCATTAGCTGGACTTGTTGCCTTACCTGCCATCATTGGTGGTGGCATTGGTTTAGCCATGGGTGGTGAAGCTGTTGGCCTTGGCTTAGCTGAACTAGGCATCATTGGAGGATTTACTGGAGCTTCTCTCGGTAAACTTACAATGAAGTCCAAAACAGGCCATGTTGTTGACCACAAATACAATACTGTATCTTTTATAGATATGGTTGGTATTGTTGTTGACATATCTAGATTACCTGGTTCACAATTGAACTATGTGAAAGTCAAATGGTATGCAAAAGATGAGATGGGACGTAATGTCATTCATACTCTCAATCATATGCCAGAATTCCTTTATGGATTAACTGATGCATAACCCCACTCCCCTCTAACGAGGGGTTATTTTTATTTCTTACAATAGGACTATCTGTCTACATTAGTGCTGTGATTGATAACATCAATAGTGATAACGCCGCTGAACTAGCAGCTGCAGCTATGGTTGCAGGTGGATACTTTGGAAGACCTTACTTAGATAACTTTAGAAACGCTACTCCTGATAACCCATCACCTAACCCTGCTCGTAAGCAAATTAAGCCTTTCCTTAAGGCAATGGAAGAACGCATTCAAGAGTTCGAACCTAATTATAAAGCTGATGAAAAGATGCGTGTAGTACCTTCTCAAACAGGTGTATCTACATTTGGTCTTACTGATCATCAGTCTAAAGCAAGTAATATGCGTTTAGACGCTGCTCGACGTGCTCACTATGGTGTTGATAACATTGTTTCAATCAATCCCTACCACGATGATGCTTCACTAGCACATGAGTTAGGTCACACTGTTACTCAACGCACGCCTATTGGTAATCAAATCCATAAGGCTAAGACTATTATGCGTAGTCGTCCTAACGTTAAGAATGCAACTACTATTGCCACACTGTTAGCACCTGCTCTTGCTTCATATATTCAAGAAGGTGATGATGACTTTGCTACTGCCCTTGGCTTAGGCTTAGCTATCAATGCTCCCACACTTATGGATGAAGCATTTGCTACTGGCGAAGGTTTTAACCTGATGAACAGAGCAGGTAAGCCTGGCACCATTGGTCAAAAAGCAAGGATGGCTGGTAGCTTCCTCACTTATACGATGGCTCCTGTAATATCAGCTGCTATTGGTAGCACTGCTGGTAATGTTCTAGAAGATACTATCTAACTACCCTCCCCCATTATCATGGGGTTTTTTACTTTTGATACCATTGATTTATTACTGTTAAGTTATCATGAAACGTTATAACCGCTTTGGTGGATTAAATAGAGGTGGTACCGGAGATTTCTACGGTAATACTTCTCCTTATGGAATGGCTCAAAGTAATGGTGATAGTGAATTAATTGACCGTATTAGAGCACGTAAAGCTTCTGGCGAAAGTTCTTTCGTCAAACGTGAACCTATGGCTCAAGCTCCTTCAGGTCTTGACGCTATGGATATCGAAGCACTACAAATTGCACGTGTCCAAGCAGAGTTTAAAGAGCAAGCGATGCATCAATTGATTGTTGATGAGCTTATCCGACGTGGAATCCAGGTGTAACAATCACTCCCCCCTGCTATCGCAGGGGTTTTTCTTTGTGTCTCTTTTCTAAGAGATGTTCCCTTTGTTCCAGGGACTTCACTGAAAAGGTGTCGATTAAATCAGGTCCTCTCCCAGAATGGGACAACGAGGTCTGACTTGGGTAGTCCAAGATATGGAAAGAGCTGTGAGAGATTAGGTATGGTTCTACCACCCGATCTCACGAACCAGCGAGCGGATAATGTCCCTTGGCGGGGACAATAGACCGTAAGTGACATGCACACGTGGGCTGACCGCCAAGTCAGAATACTGTGGGCATGAGGAAGAATTAGATTCGTTATCTTCCAGGTTGCATAGGGCAAACTATTGCTTTCGACCTAGAACCCCGGACGCGGATGACCTTTAGTCACGCAGAGTAGGGAAACGAACGTGCACACAGACGAAGACCCTAACCAGTCATGGGCAACTGTGACTGTCGTGTCTACGGACCATTAGTGGATCAACAACTAGGTGTTGAGAGACTGGTGACGCGACGTACTAGGGACTGATCTCCCTGGGGTACGAAACGTAGAAGGATGTGGCTGCACTACGGGTTTGGTTCACCATATACGAACCATGGGTAAGTACCTGAACTGGTTTTATCGCCAGGTGTGCGAGTCATCAACTTAACGGTTGGTGTTGACACAGGTACATGGAGACTAGCCGCACTAAAGCTCCTAACAAAAGTTCCCTCACCATACCGGTGGGGGATTTTTTTATTTCTGACCTTACGCACTCATTCCTTATTAACTATGAATAAGACCAAGAAACGCGCACACAAACGCTCCAACGTGACTGCAACGATGAAGAACTTCTGGCACAAGTGGCACTTTGCCAAGTCACCACTAGAGCGTCATCAACTCTTCAGGAAGCTCATTGGGTGTAACTCAAAAGATGCTACTGAAGCACTGGTCAAGTGGGCTCAGGACGGAGTTATCTGTCCTCAGTACATCTACGACCATGGTTTCGTAGGTAAAGGTCCTGAACCTTCTACCTGGAACGATGCTCCATTAGTTCCTGACCCTGATGATTGTGAACCAATCTTCTAATCCCTTACCATATATAAAGAACTATCTGTCACTGATATGAACCCATTAGTCGGAATGGCCTTAGCTGAAGGCATGAATATGGGTTCCCGAATGTTACATCGTCGTGACATGATGACCCAGGTACCTGGTCCAAATAATGTCCGCAACTACCACGATAAACTCACTGATAAATTTGAAGACTATGTAAACGATAAGAAGCTCGACGTTATACCTAAAGTCGCGGTTCAGTATAACTCTCCCGAACTTGCTGAGATCCTTGAGAACAAAGACAAGTTCCTACAAGTGGAGCGTAGTACATATGAACCACACGGAGTACAGGTTAATGAGTACGCTCCTAAAGAACTCCTTGCTGAAGGCTTAGGACAGCTCGCTAGTAGCGGTACTGGTTACGGTAAAGCTCTGCAGGACTTTAACAATAACGATAAATATAAACAAGCAATGAAGGTTGCTCAGTACTTGGCACCTGCCGCTTACTCCATGGGTATGGCTGGTGACGATGACTATGAAGGAGCACTAGGACTTGCTATAGCTGCTAACGCTCCCTCCCTTTTACAGAGCATTGATAGCAAGCGACATGGCCTTGGCATCCTTCATCAAGCAGGGCTCCCTACAGGCGGCTCTAAAGCACGTATGGCGGGTGCACTATTGCTTGAACTAGGTGTCCCATTCTTCCAAGCTTCTGCAGGTAATGCAGTTGGAAACATGTTGGACGCCGCTCCTAACCCTTATATCCCTCAAGTATCCCTATGATCGAACTATTGTTGGCAACTGTTATACAGATACAACACCCTTGTGACGAAATCTATGACGAACTTATGTCTGCTGTAGACAGTAAGATTGTCACATTAAGAGAAGCTGAAGATATCTACAAACGCTGTCTTATCTACGAGTTCTAATCATCCTAGCTATCATTTAATTATGCAAGTAAATATCTCTCCCATGATCACAATGAACGACCGTGTACTCTCCCGTCTGAAAGATGAATACGCTGAAGCTATCGTGGAAAATATGACACAGCGACAAGCGTTCTCTTACCTACGTCAAGTAATCTATAACGATGTAGCTGTACTTAGCTCCGAAGACGTAAAGCGTAAGATTGTCAAAGCGTTTGGCGAAGACAAGTACAACGAAATGTTGGAAGACGCTATGCGGCAAACCGATGTTAAAACCGTACCTACTACTCTATAAACTACTTGTAGATTAAAAAGGTCCCAATATATAAATAAGCAGGATGCTATCTCTCTATAACCGTTCACCTTTCCAATTGATTGACAATATGTCCCAGCTCCCTTTTGGCATTGATAACGTCTATGTTATCTCTGATGCTAAATATGCAGAGCTGCGTAAAACCCAAGCAGAACAAGAAATCGCTGTCTTAACTAAAAGACTTAACGCATATGAAAAGTCTGCTAACCAGCTAAGGGAAACAATCACCGAACTCCAAACTGAGCACGGTCTGTTACCTGAAGCTTCTGTTGAATAACAGCTCTCCCTCCTATCGGAGGGTATCTGCTGTGTGTCTCTTATATCTACCTATGACTGACTTACCACTTGATCCTCACGATTATCCTGGTACTCCTGAGTACAACGAGTTGCTAGAAGAACGAACCCGTCGTGCATATCTACTGCAACAAGCAATGATGGAAGACGAAGAGTGCTTCCGTCATCACTCACATAGATAACTACTTTCCCCTCTATTGAGGGGATTATCCATCGTGTCCTTATATATGTCCTATGACAATTATTAGTACTGCAAAGCCAGTGTCTCTTGAAGAAGCACTGGATATTGCTGAAGAACGAGCTTATGCAAGTAAGACGCCAGCCTTCCCTCCCATAAACGATGCAGTAAAAGCTGTACGTTCTATTGACTGGGAAGACGTACGTCGTCGCACTCGCGTTGGTGTCAACAACTGCGGTCTTGTTATCGCAGTCATTGGTGAAAAACTACATGACTTAGGCGTTTTCCTCGCCTCTGTCTAACACTCTCCCCCTCTATCGAGGGGTCTTCTCTTGTTGTTCTTCACCATCTGTCTATGACAACCACTTACGACTTCCGAATCATCACTAACACCGATGTATCTGGTATGTCACTTGTGGTTGCACAGAACGAAGATGCCTTCAGCTACCTCACACAAGAAGAGGAACTCGGTTACTTCCAAGACGGAAGTGTTCCTCTGTCTACTGACCGGATCAGTCGATTCATTGTTGACGCTGAGCACGCACAACTGAGTGCTGCGCTCGTCTGATGCAACTCCCCCTCTCTATCGAGGGGGCTATTCCACTTGTCCTTTACTAAGACTTACAAATGTCAACATCAGTTCCTGACGGTATCTCTTTTGCTGACCTTCAAGCGTTAGCTAAAGATGCACCTGATGACTCTGCCATCGTTCCAACTGATGGTCCTTTCAACGGTCTCACTGAAGAACAACTTAAAGATTTGGTAGATACTCAACTTGAGCTTATCCATGATGGTTGTCCTCACCCCATGTTTGCTAAAGCAATCGTATGGCGCATCATCGGCAACATGATTGCTTGGCACACTGCTGCTGGTGAATCACAGTTCAAAGATGGTGAAACTCAGTCTGCCGTCTGTTGGTTACGTGATGCCGGTAAGTTTCAAGCCATCCTTGATATCCTTATGTCTATCCATGTAGGTAATGGTGACTTCATCACCCCTGGTGAGTAATTTAAACTTCTGCCTTAACAGGCAGTTTTTTTATTTCCTCCAATTCTTTTGCTCAGCTTCAGCTTGACGCAATAACTTCAACGCATACTCAAGGTTCTCTTCACTTTGTGGTTGTACAGTTCTAAGGATTAAATCTTTTACAGCTTCTTCTTGTGTCAAACGCTGACGGTTAGGGTCACTTAACTGTTTATCAGTAAGATTTGGTGGAATGTTTGCACCAAAACCATCACGTTTCATCGTATCTGCCAATCGGCTTAACTGATGAACCGTTTGTAAATCATAGTTCAACTTAGTGTTGACATTATAGTCTTGATCTAAATAACTAAAGTTACTAGGATCATCACTATATCCCCATCCTTTATCTCCCGCTACATCAAAACTGCTTGACAGTGATTGAATGTGATCCATATGGCTTGGCCTACCCGGTGGGAATATCTGCGTCTGTGCAGTTCCCATCGATCCGCCCTTTTGCTGAAGCCACTGATTAAGAAAGACATCTCCTCTCTCTCCTAAATAAGCAGCCTTATCTCCTTTACCTAATGAACTGAATACTGTGTCTGTCCCTGGAATTAACACTACATCACCCCGTGAGCCGTTAATTGCTCCACCACCTGACATTCCTTTAGCTATTGGAGCTTCTGCCTTACCTTTGGTAACCAAGCTTCCAAAGCGTTGTAATGCTTCTGGTGTTACTTCTTGCAAGTTATTCATCGCACGATAACTATCGTAATCGTTATAACGATGAGCGAGACCCATGTCTCTTGCATAACCTATCTGTCCTGTAGCGCCTTCAAAGCGCTCTGGATACAACTGAGCTTCTACTAGTACATCTTGTGTACTATCAACCGCTGACGGACTATATTTTACATAGTCTCTACCTTGCGGTGATGGCACCTGGTCGATGTTAATACCACCTTTCTTGTTGCGTTTAACTCTACCACCTTCAATATTTGTGATACTTCCATCACTACCGTAGGTTAATTTTGTAGGTGTACGAGCACCAAGACGAGTGATAGCTTCATCAACATTATCAATTGTCAACTTATCTCCAGGAAAGACATAGTCCATCTCCCTCGTCTTACCGTATCGCTTAGATTCAGTTAAATCATTAAGCAGAGCATCTGCTGCACCTTCTAAACGATCTCCACCTAATAGACGAGCTAATCTACCCATAACATTAACTAATTGATATCTCTAGTTTATCTTTTTACTTTCTTGTATTGATAAACTCTCCCTTTAGCTGCTTTCCTATTCTCTCTATTAGTAATTAGATCATCTGCTTTGTCTCTAAGCAGTGGAATACCAATATCGCAATATTCTTGGATATACTTTAATTTTTCATCAAGAGTAGATGCTGTCATTAACTTTGCTGCAAGTCCTTTAGTACCTTTGCCTTGCATTTCTAAACCTTGCTCCCTTGCAAAGTTATGCAGCTCATCATGATCATCAATATTTAAATTTATTAGATTACCTATTTCGTTTCCACTTTTAACGCCATTATGTTCTAACAAATTATAGATTTGATCTTTTTCAAAATCATTAGAATTATCAAGCACTGTCCCTAAAAGACTGAGTGCATTTTTGTGATGAACTTCTTCTATGACACCATCTATTCTCTCTGGTGACAATAATCCTGTAATTCTGGCGTTAAGCTCTCTATCTTCATAACTCAGTCCACTATTCTTTGTCGTTGGCATAACAGCTTTTAGCTGTCGTTTCAACGCTCCTGATTGAGAGTTGTCTTTTTCAAATAGCTGTGGACTTTGAACTAATACGTCATAGTCCCTTCTATTCTTAAATTCTTCACGCAATATCCTCTATAACTACGCTTATTAGGCATTAGTTATCATCACCATCTTCCCTATGTTAACTAACATTTAGTAGCAATACTTAGCCCTCTAAATGTTAAACTTGATACACTCGGGTGTTAGACCCTGCTGGTTATCATCACCATCAATTTGATACCTACGCTTAGATCTAACGACGTCATGCCTACGGCTTAGCTAACCGTGGGCTTTTTACTTCCTTATTACAATAGATAAATGCAACTGCATTAAATATATGAAAAGATTTGCTGGCGATCTATTCAAAGGTGCTGAACTAACACCTGCTGATAAACAAGCAATCGTTCATGCCTTTGATGTAGATGACACACTGACTATGAAACCTGATGGTTTCGACAACACAGGTCTCACCAAAGATCAATTCTTTGATGCAGCACGGGACTTCCCTGCTGATCAGCCTGTTGTTGAACTCGCTCAAATGCTTGCAGCTAAAGGTGACCGTATTGCTATTGCAACGGCACGACCTGCTGAGCGTCTTGACGAAACAATTGATTGGCTCAAGCGCAACAACGTACCGTTTGACCAAATTATGTTGAGCACTGGTGGCGAACCTTCTGGTGTAGCCAAGCAAGCAATGCTTCAAAAACTACAAGAAGATTACAAACAAGTTGGAACTCTCTTTGATGACTCTCCCTACAACATTGAAGGCGCTCAAATGCAAGGCATTGACGCCGTCCATCTCAGAAAGAATGATGACTACTGGGCTCAACATCCTGAACAAATATTTCCCTATGGATTATGACCAAAGCCCAACGAAAGTTCATCCAATTATTTGAAGCTGCAGACCACTGCACCTCGCGTGAGGATTCAAAGAAACTTATACTCAAGTCAGATAAGTTGCGAGCTAAATTATTAGCAAAGCAGCTATTATCTGATGCCTCCTAAGACTATTATCTTCGGATTATCCATGTTCGCACTTGGCGAAATCATGGGAATACTAATACCTACTATTCACTAAATGTTTAAAACTATAATTGCAACACTGGCTGGACTAGCGATTGCTGCTCCTGCCTCAGCTACTTCATGGGCTGATGTCAATGAACTACAAGACCTTGTAACAGGCACTGGTACCAAGATTCAAAAGCTTGACTGCCCGAAAGGCAAGATGGGCTTTTATCAATTTGACAAAGATAAGAATATCGACCGTCTTGTTTACTGTAAAAACAACGTCGATATGACTGACCCCGACGCTGTATGGGAAGTATTAGTACACGAAGCAACGCATGTTATGCAAACTTGCTACGGCGGACCTGTCATGAAGGACACCTATGTACCTCGTGTGCTCCGTGAACTGCAAGAAACTGCTCCTCACTACTATGCAGTCCTTCAAGAATACAGAGGCAATCACAAGCGCATTGAGATTGAAGCATTCTGGATGGAGCTACGTTCACCTCAGGTTGCGACAGATTGGATGCTAACCTATTGTTATCAAGATTAATTTATGGGTGAAGAACTACTGAACTTAGATGAGGAGTGTTTTCCTCCTCGTCGTTTATTTACTGGTACTGTAAAACAAGCACAACGTAAACGAACTATGGTTAAGGCTGATACACCATCAGGTTATCGGTCTTATACCACCGCAAGATTACTTTTGCTAGCTAAACTAGGATTACCTCTGCATCATGCAGAAGGAATTTGTTGCCACGCTTGTAATAACGTCTCTTGTTTGAACCCAAATCATTTGTATCTTGGAGATCAATCAAGCAATATTGAAGACGCTGTTGCTGCAGGTACACATGTAAGTGGCCCAGGACGAAGTAGCTCAGCTGGTTAGAGTGCCGCTCTGTCACAGCGGAGGTCGCGGGTTCGATCCCCGTCTTTGTCGTTGTCCTCCCGAGACATTAAACCTGGCGCTACGCCATGGACGGGGTTTCGATTACCCCCAGCTCCACTCTTGGGGCTGCAAAGGCTTTCGACATGGGTAGTGAACTGAGAATAACTCTCAATAACATCGTATCTTTCGAACGCGCAACTGTAGCCGCCTGAGCTACTTGCCCGTGACGAACCTTCCTCTTCCCCCCCTATCGGGGGGTCTTTTCTTTGTGTCCCTTATTGGTACACAATGTCTGACTTTCAATTCGAGATGGTTTCTATTCCAAGAATTCAACTTGATCACATGTTGATTCAAATGCAACGTGCTGAAGGTATCTGCCGTAAAGCACGTCCTGCTTCTCGTCACCCTGACAAAGCAGAACTGATGGCTGAACCTACTACTTTTTACAGTGGTGCTTCAGGCTATGCAGGTGCAACTATGAGAGATGTTATTCAGCAAATTGAATCACATCTTCCTCTTGAATAACTCTCAGGCGTCTATCATCTTAGGCGCCTTTTTTCACGCTTAAATATAACTAACCCAACGAGAAACTATAAAATGACTAACGCATTCCTTCAAACTGTCCTCGCTAAGAAAGCCAAGTCAAAGAAACAAAACGGCTTCACTCTTATCGAGCTAATGGTTGTCGTCGCAATCGTCGGCATCCTTACTGCTGTTGGCTTGCCTGAACTGTCTAAAGCACAGGAAAAAGCTAAATCAGCAGCGGCTAAATCACACGTTGTTAACGAAGGTAAGAGCTGCTCTCTTGCTCTTGTGACGGGTGATTCTTATACTCTTGCAACTGCTCCTACCAACGTAACTCTTGTTACAGGCAACTCTTGTGCCGCAGACGGTACCATCGCTGCTACTGGTGGCGGCGATACCTGGACTGTCACTTTAGACAGCAGTGGTGTTGCTAGTATTCCTGCTCAAAGCTGATGAATATTATTACCGTCACTATCAGTACAGCAATGATGGGCATCATAATGCCTGGTGTAATGACTATGGCTATTGCACCTACCATCGCTCAAGTTAGGTCTAATAACTTTGGAGTAGCTGAATCTCAAGCAGTTACCTTTGCTGATGAAGCAGCTATCTCCTATGAGTTACCTGACTTACCTGATATCTGTACTCTCAATACTGAACTAACTGAAATTACTTGCAGTGAAGGTGAAGGTAAATACCGTATGGTTGCTAAACGCTCTTTCCGTTTACTAGATGCTGGAGCAGCAGGCAATCTCGGTGTTTACTATGATAACGATATGGACGGGTTTGACGATGTAACTGGTTTACCTACTCACTATTGGGAGTGTTACTCTGGCTGGAAAGGAAACAGTAGTGATTCATTGAAAAACAACTGTGACCTTGGCGGCAAATATGTCATACCTGCTTACGCATCTCTCTATAACTAATGACTTTTCCTTTTGACGATGTACTTAGACTAGAAGCTGAAGTAGAAGCACTACCTGATATCCCTTCCTTCCCTTCTATCTATGGACAAGCAGAAACTAAGAGACAAGATACTAGACGAGATATTCGACGTCGAGAATCGTTACCATTGTTTGCCACACTCTGGACTAATCGCTGATTGGTTTACTCATTACTGGGACCTCTCAGAAATGATCTGTGATTACCTCGATGAACCTCTTGTCTACAAACCTAAAAAGTCTACTGCTGACCAAGTAAAATAGTATTATTACTGTTTACTTTGATATGGCTCAAGATTATTTAAAAGGTCTTCATAATGAAAAAGCTCGTAAAGCAGGCGAGCGTTATGGTATCAAGCATAGTGATTATGGTTTTGGCAGACCTGGTGAAGGTGGTGTCCAAAAGAAAGACCCTAAAGATTATGGCAAAGATGTAGCTGCTGCTGCCATGAATGACTACGACACTCGTCGTACGATTGAAGCTGCTGCTATGAGTGGCAAGAATAAAGCTCAACAATATGCTGAAAATGGCTTCAGTGACATTACTGACGTTACTAAAGCGAATAACATGTTCGCCAAAATGCACAAACGTCATGGCAATGGCGGTGACTTTTCTAGTAACTCTGACTACGCTGGACTTACTTACAACATGGTCCAACGTGACCGCAGGAAACTGATGGACTCTATGTCTGCTAACGAGCAGAAAGACCAAGCAGAGCGCGGTGTTGCTGAACCTACTACTCCTAGTACTGAACTACAAGATGCTCGTGACACCGTAGATGAACTTGAGAACAAAGATTACGACATCTTTAACTCCAACATCTCTAACGGTGATAACGAAGACCAACGTAATAAAGCATCGCAAGCATTCCTTGGTAAATACACACTTGACCTTAAGGACAAAAAAGGTATGAAACCTGTGCTTCCTTCTTAAAAGCTACACAATTAGCGTAGCAACGAAAGCCCAGTCATGTACTGGGTTTTTTAATGTGTGCTACTAAAAAGCTACACTAACTACGCTGTATTCCTATATAACTAGAAATTAAATACCCTAGAGGGTGCGTAATAAAAAAGAGTAATATAAGGGATTTAGTGTAGCTTACGTAGTTTTTGCTAAATATCATGTACCCAAACTCTGCCTGTTTTTGTGTGATACCAACGGTATACAAGCAAAAAAGCACCCCTCGCAAAAAGCTAATGACTGTAAAACTGTAAAACTGTATTTCTTCGTAACCATAATGTTGCAAAAGAGTACTCTATTTGTACCTTCGCTCGTAGATAGTTATGCTAGGGGTGGTTTGCTTGAGGCATTATCAAACGAGTAACAGTAGTAATGCCTCCTGAAATCCACAAGCGTTTGAAGTACATCGGTATTAACGATGACATTACCATGAACGCCCTAATCCTTAACGCTGTACTTAAGTATTTAAGTGAATATGGGTCCAAATCGAGCAATGAAGAAGCTGACTAGTTGTCAGTGAAAATAGTTCTTACGTATAACTCAGAGGCGCCTTAGCAGGCGCTTTTTTTCTGGTTGTCCAATACATGGCTACAAACAAATGCCCGCAAATTTCACATCTGGCTGGCTCGGCAACGGCGTACGTGCATGGCACGGAATGGGGGTCGTCACTGACGGCACCTTGCCAGCGCGAGAAGCGTTTGAAACAGCAGACGCACTATTTACTGTTGAGAAGCGAGAGCTTCTCTACCCAAAAGTCCTTGACGCACCAAACGACGGTGAGTGGGACTTTACTAAATCAGGGACATTCGGAGTTGTCCGTACTGACACCCAAGCCTTGCTCGGTGTTGTCAGCAAGCAATATGAAATCGTTCAAAACGATTCGCTCCTTCGGATGGCTGAGTTCATCCGTGAAGAGGCAGACATGGACTGCGTCATCGTTCTATCTGACGGAGCCAAAGTCTGTTTTACCGCCACACTCCGTGGTGCGGAGACGGACATCGTCCCTGGTGACACAGTAAAGCGTCGTATTGTCGGCTACCTAGGACACGACGGCAAGACTGGTTGTGGTGCAAAGTTTACCAACATCCGTGTTGTCTGTCAGAACACATTGACTGCTGCTCTTGGAGAAGCGGCTGGAGCTCACAGCAGCATCGCTCACAAAAGTGATGCCAACAATCGCTTTGATGCTCTTATCAGCAGTATCGATGTAGCACGTCAGGACTTTGTCACTGAATGTGACCTGATGCGTGAGTTCTCACGATTCAGTATTACTTCAAGTCAGTTCAACGACTTTGTAGATGAGGTCTACAACATCGACGAAGGTCAAGTGTTCCGCAAACGTGACAAAATCACTGCTGCTATGAACCGTGGCTACGGCGTTGAATTCAATCCTGGCACTCTGTGGACTGCACTTAATGCAATTACACAAGTAGAGACAAGCACCCGTGGCACTTCAGCTGCCAAGAGTCGAGCACAATTTGCTCGTGGCACATTCGGTGCTGGTGCTGTCATCAGTAAGAAAGCCTTTGCTATCGCACGTGACCTAGTTACTGCGTGATAGTTATACAATTGGGAGCACTTAATTGTGCTCTTTATTTGTTAGCTTAAGGTTTGCTAAATAATATTATTAAACATATGATTAAAAGATTAATCGCAGGAGCTGCATGCCTTGTATCAGCTTGTATCCCTGTTAGCGCTGCTAACGGCACTATGCTCACCAGTTGGTATGGCCCAGGCTTCCACGGACGCCTCACAGCTAACGGTGAGTATTACAATCAAT
>WLWE01000706.1_pt1 | contig 27939 bp, 35 predicted proteins | sample 6718301 | NCBI WGS metagenome assembly WLWE01 (sample SAMN12718691, study PRJNA515312) | sponge metagenome | isolation source: marine sponge | host: Mycale hentscheli | place: New Zealand: South Island, Marlborough, Capsize Point | collected 2003-05-01 | reverse complement strand
TACCCAAAAACCATTATAAATTTGATAACCACATATAAGTAGAATGTATATTATAACAAAACCCTTTCTCTGAAAGATGCCGTTTAACCTCGCCGAAGCCCGACTCAGCACAATCAAAGAACTTCAGAAGCAGTTGAAGAAATGGAAGAAGTATTGTGGGAAAGCAGAAGATCGTTTGGACAAAGAGATGAAACTAAACGAAGATTTACAGAGGAGGGCAACTATGTATCAGTTTATGAGTGAATATATGGAAAAGGCAGGTTGTATGGGGGAATACTTTGATTATATCAGGGAGAATTATCCAGACAAACAGGAGGAGGCAGGGGTCTTGTCGGACTAAAATTTGATAATGATTATTGTAGTTAGAATATTTTTTATGACAAAGATATATTGTATAGAAGATATTAATGATTTGAAATATGTCGGTTCAACCACAAGAACTATTGAAAGAAGATTGATAGAACACAGACAAGACAAAAGAAACAAACCAGATAAGAATATATCTTCTTATAAGTTAAATCTTGAATATTGTATTGTCTATCTTTTAGAAGAATGCCCCAAAGAAAATAAAGATGAAAGGGAACAACATTGGATTGATAAATTAGATTGTGTGAATAAAAATAAAGTTTCAGGTCATAATATATTTCGCAGGAGAGAATATCAGAGGGAATGGCACAGGAGGAATAGAAAAAGATTAAGAGACCTTACATCTACTTAACTTGAAATGCTCATTAGCAAATTCACTCTTAGTGGGACGGATCGTGCTACTAAATGGTTCTTCTAAAAATCTCGCAGGATACCAATAATATTTTTTATCTAATACCTCTGGAAGACTTATATCAATCGCCCTCCAACGCTTCAAACTTTTCAGTTTATCTACTATATTTTTTGCTATCTGAGCATTTGGAACAAAATAAGCCAAAGTTGTCAACATACGATACTTATCTTCTAAGACATTTAAACCTTCTAAATGTTCTATGGTAAACTTCTCCCTGTTTGTAATTTTTTTATTTGCTATATATCCCCCAAAATAAGTTATACTATCTTCTGGAAGATGTGAAATATCTGGGAGGTCATTTACCTGAAGAGCATCATCCTCCACTATTAACACATTACTTAGGTCATTCAAAACTATATCTTCCAACATTCTAAGATGTGATAAAAAACAACCAACCTTACATAGATGCTGTTCTGTCTTGCGAATGTTATGATAACTTATCATCTTTACACACTCCGCCTGATCATACGACATCATCCTTCCATCTACCGCGGGGAATAACTTGAAATCGGTTCCTTCAAATCTTTTTTGACGTTCTTCCATCCCCACCAAAGATATATAATACTTGTCATAACTATTCTTACAATTAATTATATCCTCTCTTAGATAAAAGACATATGACAATCTTGAAAATCTATTATTTAATCCCAACACACCAACCTCTAAATTATCCCTGAAAGATGAAGGATGAGTATCATTGTATTCCTTATCTTCTGGAGTCTCAAATAATTCGGTGTTTGCGTGATACTGATGCACATCACATACTAAATAATCTCCGTGTCTTAAATCTACCGCAATACGATACTGAGGTAATACAAAATATCCACCGTGATACTTACCCTCCTCTATAACCGATAACGAAGCATATCCTCCATAATCTCCAGCATCCTGGTGAATCGCTGTTCTAAAGTTTCTATTTATTGTCACTGTTGAAAAAGGAGTTTCCTTGATATGAAAATTATTTAACCTCGCGCGATTCCATTGGTCATAAAACTTATCTGGTAATAGTTTTTTATATTGCTGAGAGACCTCCTGGAAAAAAGGCATCGCTCCCCTGAAATCATCCATATGAGTTTTAGTATAGTGAGACAAACGACACGGCATATCTAATCCCATTGATTTCGTCGCACCATAATATCCTATGGGATTTGAAGCAACTTCGTTGTTTACCTTCATCGCAGATTTCTTCATACCCCCATTCTGCTTATCTTTTACCATATATTTAGCCGCCCACTTATCCTTAAAATATATATCTCTCTTCTTCCAATACACAGACTCAGGGTCTATAGGACCAGCAGCCGCTCCCCTACCCCTTGATGCCTTTGCGAGATGGGACGTGTGCTTCCAAGCAAGTTCGGTCTCTTTTATTACATTCTTTCTGAACTTTAAAACAACTTTTTTGGTTTCTGAATCATACACATCGCAATCAGAAGTAAGTAAAAGATCATAATCACTGTCATTAACATACTGACCTTTTCTTGATTTACATTCAACATCAGTAGATTGATGGGAGGCATAGATTTCCATATTTATCTACTACGGACATTATATTTAAATATCTCTTTTTCTAAAAATTTGATAAGGAACTATTTAAAAATATAACACATATAATTATAAAAGAGTATGAACGTCCGACAAATGTATGAGAACCGCCTCGCACGGGGAGAAATCAACAATATGGTTTCTAAAACAACGATGGATAAACACACAAACAATATCACTGCTCTTCAAAGCCTTATCCCTGATATTGAGACAAAGTCTTTTGATGAGGTTAATGAAGTTATCAAAAATATGAAAACTCGCACGGGGATTGCATCCCTATCTACTCAACATAGTTATGTCTCCAGTTATATTGTTCTGTGCCGATGTAATAAACCTGACAATTATTTTGAAGATGATAACTTCAAAGAAGCAGTCCAATATATTCACAAAGATGGAGTATTTTCTAAAGCACTCCGAGAATACAAAAAAGGATCTTCTGAAAGATACAACGCCTCTGCTCCCGATAAAAAGAAAGTAGAAGATATCATTGACCAATATTGTTGTGATGAAAAGGAATCACTTGACAATAAACTTCTCCTCACTATTTACCGACACCATCCATTCCGACTTGAAGTCGCTGATATTGTATATCTTAATCCAAGAAAATATAATGCTCTCAAAAAGCAAGGACAACTTACTGGAAGTTATCTTGTAAAATCTAAGGGAATGAGAGGTAAAATGTTCTTCTCATTCAGTGATTACAAAACTGACAAAACATATGGAACAAGAGAAATAGATGTTAAAGATAAGAAACTCAAACAACTATTCTATCAAAAAATTATCCCTATGGAAGTAGGGACCAGAGTATTTGGAAAAATGAGTCGCAATAATCTATCAAAGAGAATTACTTATCTCTTTGAAAAAAGGGAAATGAAAAAGATCACACCCACTATAATGACAAGACTTATTCTTGGTGAACAATTCGGGGGAGACACTCTTGCTGAATCAGTTATCAAGAAAGCACAGGAACTCGCCCTCGAACGTGGACACTCCCTCGGAACTCAACAAAATACTTATGTCTAATTACTACGGTCACCACCACGAACTTTTAACAATTTTCTCATATTCATTCTCCTCCTCCTGTATCTTTTTTTTTCTCTCAATTAAATCTTCCTTGATTGGTGTGATTTGATTTTCTAACTTTTCAACGTGAGCTCTGAGTTCAACAATCACTAACTTTAATGTTTTTATTTCACTCATCGCGATATCAATCGGTTTCATCCTATATTTTATTCCTATATATTTATGCTATTCATCTGATTTAAAAATCTTGACAGTTCCGACTTATGTCTTTTCACTAACATACTACATAATTTTGCATCGTTCAGAGGATTATACCTTGGACGACCACCTATATTTAATAACTTATAACTCTTTCTCCAAGACTTATATTTATCTGGATAGATATGATTCAAGAAGTCGTCGCAATACCAATTCCTTAAAGATGGAGGAAATATAAATCCAAATATATCTATGTGAGTTTTATGAATTAAAAACTGAGTTGCTATTTCATCGTTATTTGACCATCCCGCTGACCAACCTATATTCTGATTCTTCTTCAAATCCTTCTGAAAGACCCTCAACCACGAGGAATCCTTTGGAAGTTCTATATCATCTCCGAGCACCATAAGATACTCAAAACCTTGATTGATAGCCTCCTTTCCCAAAGAGTTCCATATTTTCACAACGTTCCCCTTCTCAGGTTTCTGTTCAAACCAAACTATCTGAAACTTTAAAAATACAGCATTGATTACTTGTCGGTTCTCAAAGACCGAGTAGATTGGGTCGTTTGAGTCATATCCCACATAAATAGATATATCAAAATTAGGGCAACGCTCGTCCAACGACCGGAGGAGAGTGCGATACAGATGAGTTTCCTTAATATCAGTCCAATCGGTTGAGTGAGTTGTTGAGGGGACCAAGAAGCAAATCTTTTCTCTGTTAGGGGAATTAGAATCATTATTCATTATATTATTAAAGAGATTTTATTTTAAATAACTATTTTAAAAATAAAATATCTTTACTATTAAATGTCAGAACAAGATAAAATCCCAAACCTACCAATCACAGATGTCACTAAATTACTGGAAGATGAAGAGTTGCCCCATATTTCTGTATTAATCCCCTGCTACTTACGTCGCAAGTTCAAACCACTGATTCTTTGCAATTTAAGACATATGGATTATCCTAAAAATAAAATGGAAGTTGTTATCCTTCAAGATGGACCTGAAGATCTTTTTGAATCCAAAGAGGAATTAGATTTTTTTAGAGATAATTTGTTGGGAGCAGAACTTAATTATATTTATGAAAAAGATAAAAGGAGAACTATCGGAGAGAAAAGAAATAAACTTGTCAAGATTGCTAAACATAAAATTGTCGCTATGATGGACAGCGATGATATCTATCTTCCAAGTTATTTGCGATGGTCTGTTTCTGGTCTCAAAGAATATAAGGCAGGGATTACTAGCAGTGCGAGTATGTGCTTTATTTATCCTGACCTGGATTATAGACTTACAGGTATACGATGTGGATACAAATCCCAAGGTCACGAGGCAGTGATGGTATTTACAAAGAAACACTTCAAATCAATGGGAGGATTTGTCTCGAAAGGAAAGGAATCAAATATGGGAGAAGGAGCAAAATTGATTTCTTACAATGAAAAAAATATGGTTAATCTTGATGTGTGTCGTCTGATGATTTGCGTCGCACACAAAGGAGAAGTTGATGGGGAGGGAAATACAATTAATAAAGATAGATTTAATGATTCTAAGTTTGAGGCTACTCTCAATGAACTACCACACCTAGAGGTTCTGAAAATGATATTCAATCAAAAGAAATAACAAACTTGCCCCTCTTAATATACAAGGGAATATTACTCTGCTTTAAAGTTTTCTTCTTTTTTATCTGATTCTTAACTCTCTTAGGGATTTTTAATTCTATCGGGTAAGCCAATTTTGTATCTTTATTCAATAATTCTATCGCTTTCCTAACTGATGGTATCGCTCCATACTTAGATATCTTGACCGCATCGTTATAAACAGCATCAAAAGACATATAGGATGAAGGCATCAGAAAATAGTTATTTCGGGAATAATTTATAATCTTTTTCGCTCTTGACATCACATCGTCTTTCTCTTTGATTGTTAATATCTTATTGGGATTGGGTTGCTCAAGATAATCTATCAACTCCTTTTTTGTGTCAATAAAAAAATAATCATTTTCGGGATTTATATTATCAAAATAGTCAAGGCACTCGGATATTCTCATTTGAATCTGAGCCTTGTTGAAATCATTCTTGTTTGGTATCGGTAGCTGAAAGATACTAATTATATCAAATAGTTCTTTGCGAGAATGTGTGTTGTGGATTTTCATTATATCTTTAGTGATTGTTTTATTTTTAAATTATGAACGCGCCGAATTTTGTTCCCCATCATACCAAATTGATGAACTCGCATCCATAAATACTGCTTGATTGTCTGGAGCATAAACCGCTATCTTCTTCACTGGATTGTATACCGACACTATCGCTAATTTCTTATCTTCTGGGAGTTTTAACTTTTTAAAAACTCTATTCAGCATACAATGACCTGTAGTTTGAAAAACAAATCTCGCCTTCCATTTCTGATATATCTCAATATCGGACTTCTCATAAAATGATTCATAGGAATGATGCAGGATGTGATAGTATATTTTATTCTTTGCTTCTGTCCCCAAGATAGCATTATACACATCCTTAGAGTCCGCCCACCTTGTAAAAAAATATTGTTCTTCAAATAGATGATTCATATCTCTTATAGGATAAATATCTAAATCTAAATACACACCTCCGTAATGATATAATATTAAATATCTCATAAAATCTACCTTCTGAATGGGATACCTGAAATCCTCCCACAATGGAGAAAACTCAGGATACAGAGCTAAAAGTTCCAAGAGTTCTGTGGAACCCCACATCTTTAATTCTATATTATTCTTCTCGCAATATGTTTTAGTCTTGTTCCGAGAAACCCAATAATCTGGAATCTCATTGATTTCTTTTCCTTTAAAATTAATAAATATCTGATGGATTACTTTTGGGATCATTATGAATACTAAGATATTTTATTTTTAAACCTGAAGAGAAATAGCAGAACCACTAATCACAATACGACGAAGATGAATACACCAGTTCATCCACAGCTTATCAATCGTCGGTGCTTCTGTTTCCTGATACTCACACTGGAGTGCAAAATCTTTGCCCCGAGCATCATACACACCATTCTGAAGAGATAGAGGGCGACCAATACAGAAGTTCTGACGGAACTTTAACATACTGAATGGTTTCATTCCTCCCATTACTAATGCCTTCTCTAATTCAATAAGAGGTTGCTGGTCAATTGATTTCTTACTTGATATCTTAGCACACGATACCTTCCTTGAAGGATTCAGAGCACCATCATAGAATAACTGATAAGAAGTAATATGGTCAGATACTCCCACAAGACCAGTCCGCTGTGTGTGATTAGCATTCCAAGCACGAGATGCCGAAGATGTCTGTAAATCAAAATCAGTGATGTAAGTTGTCTGAGCAGATAGCAACTCCTTTGTTCCCGAAGCACTTGCGTCAGTGGGAATACATAGAACCGCCTTCGCCCGAGACTCATTCAGAGGGAGTCGCAAGTTAGCAACCCGCTCTGACCTTAACTGAGATACCTTGTAGTTTGTCGCAGAAGTAAAATCATAATTCATAGCACCCCCAGACTTCATCATAGATGCGAGTTTACTGGTGTATCCACTCGGCATCTCAACCTTCTGAAGAACAAACTCCGCATTTGATATCTTGTATGTAGGAGAATAAGTAGCTGCGGCTTCTATCGCACGAGAATAAATAACGTGCGACTGGTCAAGCACCGCCGTCGGACGATACGAACCACTTAACTTAACCTTGATAGCATTGGTCGTTCCAGCAACATACGATATCTCAGATATCTTTGGCTGAGTAACACCATCCGCGATAGAAGGATTATCTACACCAGTAGAAGCGTTGAAAAATCTAATTTCTTCACCGACCACAAAAGGAAATGCAGAAATATCTTGACTCCAACCCTGACAATTATCACGACGAACAAAGAAACTCTGGAACTTAGAAGCATTAGCAGCCTTCGGTTCGTCGGGTTGAGAATTAGAACCATTGACCGAATGGAAGAATGGATTGCCCTGGAGATGGCGGAATCTGTTGGTCTGGTCTAAAGTGCGGAATACACGACGAACATCCTCAAACACAATCTCAACCACAAGTCCTTCAGTCATACCAATTGGGAAAATCTTATCATTCTGGAAAATACCAGTCTGAAGAGGAATTAGACCCTTGACCTGAAGATACGAAGAATTGTCAAAAGACTTGCTAAAAGCACCAGTCTGCGGAGGAAGAGGTTTGTAATATGGGTTCTCAACTAAATTGTTCTGCTGAGTCTGAGGCATTCCTGTGGTGGAACGACTGTCTGACGACCAAACCGTCGCACCCTCAGTGAGAGCACGCTTCGCCTTGAGAGTATCATTTGTCTCGTAATCATACTTGAGAGCAACCAAAGTATTGTAATTCTGATATTCCTCTAAAAGAATGCGACCCGCTCCACCAGAGTAGATGCGGACATCCTTGATTAAAACCTGGAGACCAGTCTCAGCATCCAACTGAAGCCGAGTTGGGTCCCCAACTCCAGACTTCTCAATCTGACAAGTTAAGTTTAAATAGGATTGCTTCGGCTGAAAGAAACCAACTCCCGCAGGAAGATGGAACTCACATTTCTGCCCAGGATTGTATTCAAGTCCGTGCTGAGCAGGGATAGATAGTTTAGTCTGTGATATCGGGATTCTCTCTTCTGATGTCCAAAAACTCATTATTTTATAATCTACCTTACATTATCTTCGTGAGTAAAAAAAATTAAATTATTAGTATGAACTCTTTTTTTTCTTCATATCTTTATCCTTCATTATTGAACCATCGGGCATACGATGGCTTCCTTTTGGGACTTTGCCTTTCTTCTTTTTAGGAAGAGTAGCAAATACTTCTTTCGGTTTTATCTTTTTGGACTCCTCAACTCTTTTGGGAACCTCGTGTTGACATTCGCCATTGGGACACTGCTTCATCTTCTTATCTGGTTTCTTTTTCTTCTTTGTGCCATACATTATCTTTTTAAAATTATCATAGATAAATATTATGTAAGACTAATTATAAATATGAGTTTGATTATTACAAGCAACAGATTGACTGAAAATGGCAAGGCATTTCAGAGAGGACAAATCGGAACAGAAGACCCAGCCAATTACAAGAACTTTTTTAGATCACCTATAGAGATTGAACCCGATAGTGAAATCGCAGTTGTCTCTACCAAAATTGAAAGGAGTGGAAATATATCTCTCAATGAAAACTCTTACTTCTGTCATTACTTCGGTAATGGAGAAGAAATAGCCCCTGGAGATGAATACCCTTATCTAACTTCTATCAGCAGAAATATTGGTTTGAAAGAAGGGACTTATAATTTAGAATCTTTCCCAACACATATCCAGCAGAGGATGCGGGCTCAGTATGCCCATCCCGCCATCTTTGGAGCGGAAACTGTTAAAACCAAAACTAATTCTTCAACTGGAGGAGCAGAAGGACTTGATATTAAGTTTACTTCCCAACCTTCCGCCTCGGCAAACGATGTGAAAGCAAATATAGTAGGAACTCCTGTATTCAACATTAATTCCCCGAGTAATGGTTCTACTACAAATGCTTCAAGTTTTCAAGGGAGTTATACTCCTGCTACTGGTGTTGTAGAAAGGTCGGGAACAGATGCTACTTCTTTTGATAATGCATCGTGTGTCATTATGCTGAAAAACAGACCCTTTGGTTTAAGTCAGGGTAAGTTGGATGTTGATACAACAAATGCGACAAACAGATTTGCTATTGGTCTTTCGAGACCTCAAATACAATATCACGCTAATTCTAATTCACAGGCAGCCGCTTTTTCTGCTGCTGGAGGTGTCGCAGAGAAGATAATATATGATTTAGACTTTAGAACAACTAACAAGTCTAACCACGATAGATTTATTATTGATGAAGATGGAAACAGAGATGTTGAAGGTCCTTACGAGATGTATGATTATTGTGTTATGATGACCGAAGCAGATGAACTCCTTGTAGTGGAACGAGCTTACGATGAATCAACTGGTTTATCAATTCATCAAGAATTAGATTATTGGAATGTCGCTGGAGGTGTTGGAGGTGCTGGGAGAATGACACGTGCTATTTTCAATGGTAAATACGATGGATTTAGATTTGAAGGTGTTGGAGACGAAATTGAATTATACTTCAAAGATAAGGGAAAGACTACATTCACTCCCGCAGTATCATCAGATTTAGAAAATAAGCCTGGAAGATCTTTTATGCCCGTCGGAGATACCTCTTATGCCCTATACCCTATGTTTAATCTGGGAGATGGTTCAGTGGAAGTTCTTAAATATTGTTCAGGTTATTCTGCTGATACTTACAAGTTTCCGACATACCTTACAGGAGCCTCTGCTGGAGGAGATAATACTCAACTTTATACTCCAGGTTCAGATATGTTCAGCAATCAAGCACCTGTGATTCGTCCTGGTGAACCATCCCCCGAAACTTGGGCAGTGGTTCCGTTGGGACCAGTCATCCAAAGTTCTTATTCAGTTGCCGATTTGAATAATGGACGTTCCTTGGTTTCTGGAGATGTTGTTTCAAAAATAGATAGGTCTTTAGTTAAAGTGCGATGGACTGACGAAGAAGCCCAGATTTTTGCATCATACTCTTATGTTGGAGTTATTGGTGGAGCAAATCACGCAGTCAATTATACTCATTATTTAACGATGGATGTATTCTCAGAACCTAATCCTTACGATACTCTGATGACAGGTCAGAAGTTTCCAAATATCTCTGCTAAACTTGGATATCCAAATAGGGCATTAGCACTACAAGACTCGGGTGATGCTTATGTGATTGGAGATAATACTCGCGAGGTCACATTCAGGTCACCCGCCCCGTGCGAAAGAGTTAATAAATCTGCTTTCATAAGAATCCCAGGTCTAACTCATAAATCTTACAATGGTAATCAATCCTCTATCTCTAAAATTATTTATCAAGTCCCTCAGTTTACTAATGATGGAAGACAATTTGGTCCATTGTTTTTTGATGCCCCAGAAAAAACTTATGTCGCTATCAAGAATACCTCCACTATTTTATTAAATCATATTGAAGTCCAGTTCGTAGAAGCAGATGAAAAGGTCATAGATAACTTCACAGGAAGCACTCAGGTTGTTTTCCATATTCGCAAGAGAAGGTCTTAGAATATTTTAATTTTATTATCTAAAAAATAATTCCTAAGGAATATTATAATATGACAGATTATTTAGCTGATGTTGTTATGCCCGAAGAACCAGTTGAAGAACCGATTTCTGCTCCTGAGGGTGCCGAAGGTTCAGTTGACGAACCATCAGAAGATAAAGAATTAGAATTAGAAGAAGAAGAAGAAGAAGAAGTTATTACCGAACCAGTAAAAAAGGAAAAGATATCCCAAGAAGAAATATTTGCCACGCCAAAAGTTTTACCAGTTCAGAAACCTAAGCAAACTCGCAAGAAAGGTAGAGTGATGTCAGAAAAACAATTACAAGCACTCGCAGTCGCAAGGGCAAAGGGAATTGAAACTCGCAAGAGAAATGCTGCTGAAAAAAAGAAGATGAAGGAAATGGAACAGGAAGAGAAGAACTTAATCAAAGAACAGAAAGTCAAAAAGTTTAATAAACTAAAGAAAGCAGTTGAGGAGGATATTGACGAGGCCGAACCTCCTACTCCTTCGGTGAAAGTGGTAGAGAAAGAAAGAATTGTTGAGAAAGGATATTCCCAAGAACAATTGGATGCTGCTGTATTAGAAGCAGTTGAAAGATCAGTCAACAGGGTTGAGGTCTTAAGGAAGGAGCGGAAGGCAGTCAAGAAACAGGCACAGGCAAAAGAGCAACACGATGCAAAGGTCTTCAAAGAGATTAATTCTGCTCTCAAAAAACCAGATGTTTGGGATTCGTGTTTTATGTAAGATTTAAAACTTAAAGATTCTATTTTTAATATTCTATATTTATAAAGATATGGAAGGAAATGTCCCTACAATAGTTCCTGTGAAAGACCCCGACCCTGTGAAATCTAAACACGGCCAAATACATCCCCACTTACCTCAGATTGATGGATTTGGTGGAGGAGCACTTTTGCTGATGATAAGTCCTGTGCGCACTGGAAAATCCACAATTATTAACTCGCTAATGCTCGGGAGCAAGGAGATGGGTTTCTATGATGGTCAAGAGAGATTTGATAATGTTTCAATTATTAGTCAGACAATCGCAAATTGTTTAACGAGTCGTTTCCTCCGTAAAGCATTTGACACCTACGACTCTTATGATGATAGCATTATTGATGGAATAGTGGAAAGACAGAAATCATTTGAGAAAGAAGAACAACCAGAAATCGCAGTGATATTAGATGATTGCTTGGGAACAATCAAAAGAGAAGCAAAGATTAATCACTTATGCTCGCGCTACCGTCACTTTAATATAAGATTATTGATTATATCTTCTCAGAAGTTCAAAGGTGCTGTATCTCCAGTTGTTAGGTCAAATGCGACGAACGTAATTGTTGGAAGTCCATTCCCTAATCAAAAAGAATTAGCCGCTGTGAGCGACGAGTATGGAGATAATTTTGGTGGAGCAGAGAATTTTATGAAAATATATAAGTTGGCAACTCCTAATAGATATGATTTCCTTCACATTGATTTCCAATCCAATCCTCCAAAAGCATACAGAAATTTTCAGACATTAATCGCTGAAGGACCTAATATCATAGGATCATCTGAGGATAATTTTAAATCAGATGAGGAAGAATAAAATAAAAGTATCTTTATAAAAATGGGAGATTTATATGGACACACAGCAGCCACTCAAACCGCAAATCAGTTGGGACAGCATTCATTAGATATGAATGAAGCAAATCTAAATAATTGGACAAACAAAACCCTTCTGTATCAGCAGAAGTCAGGTCAAGATAAAAGAAATGCTAAAAGCGATATTGAGGAGTCCGCAGCCAAAGACCTCCCAGAAGTCCCTGTTGTTGCTAAGACTACGGGCACAGTCTTGAAAGCAACCCGAGCATTCGGAGTTGGTGCTTACAGAGGTGTATCACAGGCGGAGGGTGTCGCAGATTCGGTCAAGGGTGTAGGTCGTGGTTTCACTGGTGCTTACAAGACCTTATCTGTCGCAGGGGATAAAGCAGGTTCTAAATTATTTGGTAAGGGAGCGGTCGCTGTTAAGGATATGACTGGTGTTGAAGGTATTGTCGGTAAGAACTTAGTGGAAGCAGGAGCAGGTGAAGCATTCGCCAAAGTTGGAGCCAAAAGTGTCGCGGGTGCTGGACTTGCTATTCAGGCAGGAGACGATGCCTACAATCTGTTTGAAACTGGAAGTATCTTCAATAGCAAAAATGCTGATGGAACAATTCAAAAAGGAACGACAGGCGAAGATGTTGGGAACGTTGCATCGCTTGTCACTGGCGGATTAGATATATTAGCAGCATTCACGGGCGGAGCAGCAGCACCACTCGCTATTGCGGCTAATATCGCAGCCGCAGGATTTAGCACATATGAAACAGCAAAAGCAGATGATGCTCGTAAAACAGCAGACAATAAAAATGTCCCTCCAGCCGCTCCTCCTCAGTCGGTAGCACCAGCCGCATTTGCTCAGTTGGGATTTGTATCTAATCAGAATCATAATCCCTTACAACACATTGGATAAGTTCTTCTTAATTACCTCATTGAACTTCTCACTATTATAATGCTCGTGAATATTACAAGACCAACATAATATATTGTTAAAATATCCAGTCTCGTGGCAATGATTCATTACCTTTTTATTTACTGTCACTTCTGAGTTTTCAGTCAATTTAATTCCACATAGTTCACAATGAGTAGTTTCCTTATATATTTCAAACACATCCGAGGGGTCGTCTAAAAGACCAGTTCTCTTCCAATCTGATTTAATCCTTGACTCTCTGGCGGTTCCAAGTTCATAATAATAATATCTCCAATCCTTTGCTTTTCTCCTATCGGGGACACTCATTACTCTTTTTATATGAATAATGTTTAAATGCTTTTCATATAAATTATTTTCTATACTTTAGGATTTTTTGTCAGTCTTAAATCCCAACGTCCATTCTTCCTTTGAAAGAGCTTACAATGATTTGGATACTTATTTGCTAAGAACTCCTTATCTGTTTTTTCTGTTTCTAAATCACGTCCATCCCCGTCACAACCTCCATCATTATAATTCTTAGTATGTCCTGCGACCCAATTATTCTTGAGTATTGCCCCATCTTTTATATAATGAAGGATGCAATTTTCAAAATCTTCTGAATAGTTTGTCTCTAATCTAATATCATAATCTATTTTCCTAATTCTCATAAGACCTAACATATATCTCAAGTCAGTAGTATACTCCTGATTCCCAGACATAAACATTGGATTATCTACCTGATAAAATCCGCCATAAGATATGGATTCGTGTTCCATTATTTCTACCATCTTCTGAACCCTTGTTTCAAAATCAGTGATCTTCTGCCTTTGATTATCTATGACGTGATGAATATCATCATCCAGTTCTGTAATCCATTCATCTTTAGCAAAGTAAGTAGTGATAGCATTGTGAGTATTTCCTATTCCCCTAATCCCCATAAGAGTAATGATATTAATACCTTCGAGCGCATTATACTCTTCCAGCTGTGAATCGTCATCCCTCACAAAAACATAGATATCTTTTGGATATACCCCTTGGTCTTCTAAGAACTTTAGAGTTTTAGATTTCAATAATTCTACTCTCTGGTATGAGGGGATTACAAACTTCATTATAATACTAATGAGAATTAATTCTCTAAGTGATAAAATTAAATTATGATATCTTATGATTAATTTATCATAACTATGATTAAAAAGTAAAATAAGTGAAAAAGTGGTTGGGAGTAGTAAATGTCAAGGGGGTCTCTTATTCTATAATTTATTTTATGGTGCTCTTATTTTTTCTATATTACATTGGTGAATTATTAACTATCAATATCTACGTTCTTCCACTTATTTCTAATCTTTGATGTATAACCTTGAACCTCACATTGTAAATCAAAGAAACTATGAAACTCCCTTCTCACCTCAGGTGGAAGAGAAAGATACACATCTCTGTATCTATTCTTATCTAAATTATTCTTGTGTGTGTAAGACCTATCCTTATATTTATACAAATTATCTAATGTGATATTATTATCCATAAAGTATTTGAGATATCTATCCTTCACCGCCATTGAGAGGGGACGTGAATAATAATCTTGATTTATATTCTCAATACTATTGTCTTCCGTGATTGTATATCTTTTGCGAGTTTTTTTAGGGACATATAACTCCATAGTTCCTGCGGGCATTCTTATCAGTAGATATATATCTTTTTTTAATTTTAAGTAAATAATTACTTAAACAATACTCTTTATAATAAAACAATGAAAGGAGAAGAAGAAACAAGGGAACAGCGATTCACTCGCTATTCAACTGCTTGTCTGACAGAAAACTTGTCCGCCGAAGATTTCAACATCAAGGATACTTATGCTATCTTGGGATGTTTAACAAATATGCCGAATACTAAAATCAATTCCGCAAGGTCTAATCACTCCAAGTTAGACCGCGATGGAATGACATATCATTTGGTTAAATTGTGTATGAGGTTATTTGTTGCAGGACTTCACACAGCAACTCCTTGCGATGATAATGGCTTCCCCGACCCAGAATATAATTTTAGAACCAGATATCTTGAAAAGAGATTAGAGGAACCAAGAAAGGAAATCAGAAGTCTTCAGAGGAAACTTGATAAGTTAGAATCCTCAGACGATAGGTGTGAACTGAGAAAGGTTAAGGAACAACTTCTTGATTTTCAATCAGAAGTGGAAGCAAAAAAATTAGAGATTACAAAGTTAGAGGATAAATTGGATTTCAAGGAAGACCAGTTGAAACATAGTATTTCCAAGACACATTTTAAAGCATTGAAAGAAGAGAATGAATGTCTCAATAAACTTCTCGCGAAAACATCCTCTTAATATTATCATAGGCATTCTTTAGTGCCTGAAATAACTTTGTGTCCCCAGTAGCTTTGTCAGGGTGATACTGCTTTGCTAATGTATAATATCTTTTTTTCAAATCATCTTGCGAACAAGATTTTTTTAATCCCATAAACTCAAAATCCCCTGCATCGGGGTTATTCTCTTTTTCTTGATTTGAATCCCAAGAATAAAAGTTTTCAAAAGGATTTCTGCCTCTATTTATATTTGGAGGATCACCTCTATAAAACCGAGGAAAGAAATCAAAAGAATAGTTAGTCCTACCTTTTCCTTTATAACCTGCTGGTCCTTCAGATATTCCTGGCGACCAACAAGGATAAGCATCCGCTCCGCACATTGAATAGAATAACACAATATATTTTTCAAATAGATATCAAATTTAAAATATCTGATATCACAAATTATGCCGACTTATAAGCAGAAGTTTAACAAGAAATATGGATTTCCAAAAGATGCCCCACATTCTATCGCAGAGATAAGTAGGTTGACAGGATACAAGATAAGTGGTTTACGGACAATTGTAAAAAAAGGTCAGGGTGCGTTTAGGAGCAATCCACAGTCGGTAAGACCACAAATAAAATCCGCGACCGCCTGGGGTATAGCTCGTCTGTATTCGGCGGTGATGGGAGGGAAAGCCGCAAAGGTAGATGCTAAACATCTCAAGAAGTAATTACTTCTACGACACACAGGTGTCCGTCTTTTGAATGAAGTTTAATTTTATCACATTCTTCAATAATAATATCTGTTGCTGGTTTCACCTCAGTCCAAGAGGGGTCATCATAATTATCAAAAAGTATAAGACCTCCCACATTCATAAAAGGTAAATAGTTATAGAAATCTTCCCGAACCGCTTTACCTGAATGATCACCATCAATAAATAAAGTATCAATCTTGCGACCCATCAATGCTGTCTCAAGACTAACTAATACATTGCTACAATTACTATCCCCCTTAATCAATTCATATTTATGTTTGTGAGGATTATTATTATCAATATTCTTTTTGACTATTTCTATATGACCTCCTTGAGCAGTTAAGTCAACTGAACGATGAGGGTCATAATCTTGACCATAGTATCCTGTGTAGGGGTCAATCCCAATAAAAAAACAGTCTTGTTCATCTTTCATTTGTAAGATAATAGAACCACCATACAAGACACCGATTTCAACATATATTTTGGGATTATGTTCTTTCTTCAACCGAAGAATATTATTTAGATTTGGGGATTTGCATATTTCTCCTATCATAGACATCTTTTACCTTTGGAGATATTTTAAATTATTTATTTAAATATTAAAATATCTTTATTTAATAAATGGAATATCACGGACATAAATTATTAGAGGAACATATCCTCAAACAAAAAGACTTAGAAAATAAAACTATCATTGAGATTGGTTCTGTTAGAGAGCATATGGTTGGACAAAACTCCACAGGCTTCTTTATGGAATTATGTAAGAAAAACAATATGAAATTAATCTCAGTTGATATGGATAAGGACTGTTCGGACAATGTTCATAAAGAAGCAGAGAAGTTAGATTTCAAGAATTATGAAGCGATCACAATGAAGGGTGAGGATTATCTAAAAGATATCAAATCATTTGATTATTTATATCTGGATGGATTTGATTACTATCACGAATATCATAGCGATGAAAGGAAAGTAAAATACAAGAATATCTTAGAGACAGAAATTACAAATGAGAATAGTTGGAAGTCTCATTTAGATATGGTGAAGGGAGTATATGATAAAGGTTGTGAACATTCTCTTCTATGTATTGACGATGTGTTTGATGAGAAAAAGGGCAAAGGATGCACAGCAATCCCCTTCCTTCTATCGAGTGAACCGAGTTGGAAAGGATTAGAACACAAATACAATGCTGTAATCTTTCAATTACCGTAAGGATAGGGTGGTGGGCGAAAGAACGCCCACCCTATAATCTTCTCCAAGGACTTGATGTAGGTCCTTCAGGTTCTTCTGAAGGTGTAGGTGACCTTGGATTTGGTGTCGCTTGACCCGATGAGGGTGAAGGGGGTGCCTCAGGGTCTTTGGGAGGGTCTTTATTCCCTTTATTTTTTAATTCATCTGCTTTTTTTTTAAGAGATTTCATTTCTTCTTCTGTTGGTGGTCTTCTTTCACATCTAAAGATATAACAGAGATTTACTCGACAATGACATTTCGATAACCATATCACTTGTAGCAATCCTGCGACTGCTCCCAGCACAAGCACTATAGCTCCTGCGGCTTGGTCAACTGAGTAATCTTGCAATTGTCCTGGACCATCAGAATCAGACATATTTTAATTTTATTAATATAAAAAATAAATCTTTATAAGAATAAAAGAATGAAGAGCACAGTGATTATTGGAAACGGAGCATCCCTCAAAGATTTTGATTTTAAGAAGATTGATAGAGAAAAGTATAATGTTATCGGTTGCTGTATGGCATTCCGACATTGGGACAAGATAGATTGGTATCCTGATATCTATGTTAATGCCGATGATGTGGTAATTAAAAACCCCGAGGTGATTGAGTTCATAAAGAAAAAGAAGTGTAATCAATATATTGTCTCAAATAAATTAAAGGATGCTTGGAAGGATTATCCTAAAGATGGAACAATTTTATTTATTCAGGATATGATGTGTGTTCCAAACTCTTGCTTCAAGTATGTTAAAAATTGGTGTTCAGGGACTTGTGCTTTAATCACATCAATGGACATCTCTATGGACGTTTCAATTTTGGGAATGGACAATGATTATGTAGAGTTTCTCCCAGAATGTAAGAAACTCCCAAATGGAACTTTAGAAATCACAGAAACTCCAAAAGATAACCCGAACTATTTCTTCAATGATTACCAAAGGAAAGGGGATATATACAATGTTCCAAATGGTCAGACAGTCCACAAGACCTCTTGGTTTGAAAGTAGAGTAATCATTGATTTTCTCTCAACAATGTATCCTGAGAGTAAGCCGAGGGTTGTAAATTATAATCTCCAAAGTAAAGAATCAATTAGACAATTCTTTCTAACTCGCCCACTTAATAAATTTGATTTTAGTCCAATGGAATATATAGAAACAGAAGAATGATTAATTGGGGAAGCAAAGGGGATATCTCTTTCCACTATAATGGTAAGTTGATTGTCTCAAAACCACTGACAGAAACTAAAACTCGCAGTTATTATTTCACAGCTGCCGAGCAATTATTAATAGATGGACTAAAAGGAGGGGAATCCCTTTTAGACCTCAGAAAAAGATTAACAAGATTTATGAAAGCATTCTCCAAGGAAAGTAAATATTGGAGGGAGATTGAATTAAAAACTCCTCTGGATAGGGATATCATATTCTATACAGGTCTTATGCTTATCAAGATGAATGTAGTGGATGCTGATGGGGTTGATGAAGGGATACTCATTATGCCAAAGAAAGGAAACCTTGCTCGTCGGCGATAGAGTATGTTCCTTCTTCTTCTGCTGATCCTTCAGACTCACTATAATTTCCATCCTCTTCAGATGAATACATCTGCTCGTGCAATTTTATTAATTCCATAATATATTCTGACCATTCCTTTTTATCTGTCTCCAATAAATATTGACCGATAAGCGACATCTTTTCTAAATCCATTTTATTCTTATAAATATTTTTTTATTTATATAATTTTTTAAAAATTATACCCCCTGACCCGGAGTAATTGCTTCAATCTGTTTTGCGGCTTGTTTATCTGCTCTTACTTTACTGGCGAGTAATTCAGAAACTAAATCTAATGTGGCGGGCATCTGCTGATCTATTTTAAAGATAATAGCACTATCTAAATCCACTCGGGCAAAAGACCCATCAGGTTCGTGGATACTACATCTCACTTGTGTGATAACTCTATCAATAGTATTAGTGAAAGTTATTTGTCCATTTCCATTGAGATAATCTCCATATGGATTTGCTTTGTTTGTGATAGAGACAATGGGTAAAGTTAATCCAGAAGTTTTACCTCCCAGATAATTATTCTCTAATAAGATATCTGACCTAATGGTGTAGTAAGGACGAAGGGTTTTAGTTGGTAATCTTTGTGCCGTAATATTTACTGAAATCGCAGGGGAGATAGTTATTGCGGGAGTAATACTTCTAAAATCTTTCTGGACCCCACTAAAAGAACTAAATATTCCAGCGACAGCAACCGCATTTGGGATAGTGAACATATTGCTATCAACCACATTTCTCTGTTCTTCTATTAAGTTTCCTTGAGGGACATCTGCATTGGTCGTTATAACATTTACATTATTTAACTCAGCAGAGGAACCGTGTGCTTGTATTCGAACTTGTCTGGAAGATGTAGAGTTTGGATTATGAAATTGGTCGTATCTGTATCCCATTATTCCAACCAGACACTCATTCCAGAATCTTTCAGGGCATAACCAGTCTTCAATAAATAGACCAGAGTTAGCATCAAAGACAGTATATTGTGCGATATTAGTATTCATAGAATTAAGTGTTTCTTCGGAAGCGTTCTTTGAAGGGACTGCGAATGAACCATTGAATTGATTATTATAGGGACTCATTTCTGGAGTGTAGTTTGTGCCTAATAATCTTTTATTTATTTTATAGCAATCTTTATCAGCATCAGGATTTACTGGGACAGCATCCTTTCCTATAAATCCAGCATCGTCTCGGTTTCCAACTTTCTCTGCTTGGTGTAGAGCACTCAAAGTAAATCTTTGCTGTGTATCATCATAATTAAATAAAGGATTATCAGCACCGAGATAGATACCAAATTGATATGGGTCTAAATAAACAATTCTCTGTTTATCTTGTTGCCCGAAAGCATATATCTTTTGACTGTCTGAGGCACGATTATGCCCATATATATCTACATTTCCATTATAAAGTATCATTGCTGAATTTCCATAGGACGAGAAATGTCGGTCAAATCCATATGTTCGACCTTTTCCTGTGCCTAATTCTTTTTGCCCACCAGCGGAGGCATTAGCATTAAAGAATATTTCAGGGATTTTATTTCCTGTCCTTGTAAATTGGAAACCAATGTTAAAGAACTCCTCTGGACCGAATGGACTGCTTCTTCTAACTTTACGAGCGAAACCATAGGCAAGGTCATCGTAATCTGATGTCATTGTCCCAGCACTTCCGATTTGATTTCCAAACTCAGTGAACGAGACATCATCTTTATCTTTCAAAGAACAATTAATATTGTAGTCTATAAAGAGAGGGAAGGAAGTTTGAGAAGATGAAATGGCTGAATCATAGAGGTCATATCCAAATCCAGGAACTTTGGGTGATCTTTGGAAAGCAGCACCAAACTGAGCATTTGGACTAAAATTGGTGGAGGCATTATCGAAAAGGTTCATATGAATAAATCTATTGTAATCAACCGCTACTTTATAGGAAGCATTTTGGGTGTAGTCATCAAATAGTTCAGGATAATTTGCCTGAGCATCAAATAACTTTTTATATTTCAAAAGATTTTCTTCAGTCCATTCTTCGTTAGTCATAAATACTTGGTCGGTGTCAAGTTGGAATGTCTCTCCATCTGTATCGGTTGAAAGACCATCACTTCCATTTAACTCACAACCAGCGACATATATTTCAGGTCTTTTAATTCCAATATTTTGATAATTTGAGAGATAGTTGTAAGATTCTTCTACAGAACCAGATTTATCTACTTTGAACCATTCATCAAAATGAGTTTTTTGATAATTTGTTGCTGTCGCACAATGATAATGTTTATAGCAATCTGTTTCTGAGATAGAAGTCAATGCTTTGTCTTCCTTTTGATTTTTTGCTTTATTTTCAATTGTATAGACCAGTCTGTCAATTTCTTTCTGTTCATTTATTTCTTCAGTCAATTGGACAGCAATATCGGTAGGTGAATTATATCCTGGGACAACTTTAGTTGATACTAAATCACGAACTTGAACATAATTTCCAAAAGTAGCGGGGTCCCTCATAGCAATACATTGGTCGGCGGTATAATCACTTTCAGGAACATTAGGAGGTAAAAATAAATGGGCACTCCCAGAAGGAACACTAAACTCAAAAAGTTGATGTCGGGAAACATCTGTGCTCGCATTTTCACTCATAGTAATTAGTAAAGGATTTGTTGTAGACACTGAAACTACTTTTGCTGATGTAGAGAATGCTTTCAATGGAGTTTGTGATTTGAGAGTCATTCCTTTTAAAATACCATCGCTAACAGAATTATCGGTCAATGTAATAATTGGTGTTCCACTTGCCGAATGTCCTCTAAGGACTAATGTTGGAACTGTAGGATCACCCCTAAAAGTTTGTTCTCTTGTAAAAATAGTAAATCTCTTGTTATCATTCTTTTGACAGATTTTAGTCAGTGGAGTCGCAGCCGATGCCGAGTAAGGTTCAATGACTTCTATCCAATCAGCAGAACAGACTGCTAATGGTCTTTGGGGATTTTGTGTTGCTCCTAAATCTTGACTTGGTGTTATTCCAAATCCAGGAGTCGCTGTAGCACGTTGTCTTTGGTCAAAGAAATCCCATCCTACTACCTTTCCCTGAATACCGAATCTTCTTGGGAGAAACATATAATTTTCTCCATTAGAAGTCTTGTAGGGACTAACAATTATATTGAGTGTATCATCTCTTATTTCTATTTCTGTTTCTTTATTAGAAGCATTCACCAGAGCAAACTTTTCTGGTAAAGGTTCAGAACGAAGCAACTTATCGTAGTTTGTTATCTTTGTTTTTGTAGTTGATAATTTTTGTCCTTTGATTTGTATCTCTCCAGTTTGACATCCAAGCTCCGAGATATAACTTGAATGAACTGTAATTTGGTCTCCAATTTTAAGATGCATTCCTGTCCCTGCCCTGTTGGTCCAAGCCGCCGGATTCTGATTATTAAATGCTTCTGCCTCAAGTGATTGCGACCTCGCGCAGTCCAGTATTGTGGTTCTGTTATAACCTGACATTTACTTTATCTATTATTATTTTCTAATTGTTCTCTTTTTAATTTATATTTTTCTGCCCTCTGTTGTTTTCTATGTTCCATATTCCTACCATTTGCCGACCTTGTATTCACACAATCAATCTGTTCTATCCAATACTGTTCTCTGTGTTTACTATCTTCCTCACTACATTCTTCCAAGACATAAATAATAGAATGTTCTAAGTGTAATTTCCCAGAAGACCTATTATTAACCCTTTTCTGATTTCTATATTTATCTTGAATGTGGTTCCTGTATCTTGTTTGTAATTTTTGAGTTGTCTTACCGACATACTTGAAGTCATTTATATCTTCTATACAATAAATAACGACCATAAAAATAATATTAATAAATAATTCCTAATCAAATTTAAGCAAAGACGGTCTCAAAGATACCATCCCGAAGACTTGCGACCTTGACAACCTGGAGGTAGGCACGCATCGTTCCAGCACCCGACATAGTCGCACGAGTGTCATACAGTTCAATACCTCGGCTGTTTACTCTCTCGCCCTTGTTCAGGCGATATGCTGTATAGAAGAACTTCTGGAGGAGGTCAGTTTTAGCAGCATAATCCTCAAACTCAACACATCCTCTGACCAGAGCATTATCCTGTGCTAACTGACCCTCACCGCGATATAAATCACGGGAGATGTAGGGGACACGACCCTCTGCCGAGAAAAGGTTGTGGAAGTGTCGTGCGTTGTTGGAGACATCAATAGGGTATAGGAAGTTATCATTGTATTTGAGATTGGTAGTGACGGCACCGACCCCTAATGCTGTGACAGCAGGTCCTTCAGCGATGTAATTGTTAAGTAGTGCCTGAGCATCATCCGATAGAACCTGAGTTCCGATAAATACTTTATTGACAATTCTTCCAGCACCACCGAGGTTCTGAATCAAACCACCAGAATACTGAGTGACTCCAACTGTTCTCTTTACGAACTGGTAATCAACATAGGAGAAAGTCATTTGACTATTTGCTTGGCGATACTGTTCCATCATATCCTGAGGGTAGTAGATATAATCAGCAATCATCTGACAATCCGAGCGAACAAGAGTGCATTCATTATCAAGGGTATCCCCGTTGGATGCGACCAATCGGTTAGATTGTGCCGCAGCTGCCTGAGGGGTAAAGGTCAGGTGGATAGATACCTGTTCCGACATCATATATAGGGGCAACTGATTCATTTTAAGGAAGGGGAATAAATCTGCTAATAGGATAGAGAAGGTAGGCTTATTCTTTTCATCCTGATAATCCCAGATAATTCTGGTTCCGTCGGGTGTGACAGATTTGGTAATAGGTTTGGCGAACTCAGAGGTAGCAGGTTGGCTCAAAGGATCAGTGCCGTTATCAATCTGAATACTCTTTGCTTCGGTCAAAGATTCAGTGAAGGATGCACTGCGGGAGGCATTGGTGAAAGCAAAACCTCTCTGCTGGAGAGTTGGGGCAATGCTCATAAACCGACCAGTCATAACCTGCTCCCGCTCCTTGATAGCATCAGGGGGGAGGAAGGTTGTTTCGTAAGCAGAGAAGAAATTAAAGTCTTCAATCTCCGAGATAGTTTTGGTTCCCACACGAAGGGCACATCGCTGGATTAAACTGTGAACACCAATATTGGCTGGAAAGAAAGCACGTCCCGCAGAATCGTCTTTAGCAGCACCATCGGTGGAGAAGGTAATGCGAGAATTAGAGTGAAGGATGCCCTTGTTGTCAAGGACGAACCGTGCTTCTCTTTCAGAGAAAATAACTGGGTCAAGGATATCGGTTTGGATATTGATAGCAGTGTCGGTGGACACTGAACCAATCTTGACGAGGTCAGGGATATCAGTTGCTTGAGGCTGAGCGGTGGGTTGAGAGGACATTTCCATATTTGTTTTATACAAGAGCATAGTTATATTTTAAAAGTGTATTTTAAAATATCATTTATAAAAATATATTTATAATAACATAAATGCCGAGAATACCAGCAGGAGAGTTAAATCTTTCAGAGATTAGAAATCTGGCAAGACAACACAATAAAGTTTCTACAATCAAAAATATTGATACATTATCTCGGAAAGCACTGATGGGTGAAATAGAAAAGATGGGCTACGAGATAGACCATTCTAAGAAACGTATCAGACAAGTTAAAAGGACAGCAGCACAAAGGAAGGCAAAAGACTTGAAACCCTCAGCCACGGGTGACAGGAAACCCCAGAAGAGAACTGTGAAGAAACAGCAGCGTGAGAAATTAAAGAAAGGTGGTTCTGCTCCTGTTCTCACTTACGACAGAGGAGAAGATGAAGTTTAACGGGCGGGTATAGGATATAACTTTTCAGTTTTAGTTCCTATAGGACCTTGATTTTTATAATCCATAACAATAACATTTTTCTTTTTTCCCAAAGAACTTTTATATTTTTGAGAAACAAACAATCTCTTATGAGGGAATTGTTTTAATGCTAAGAATCTTTTTCCTAATTCTACAGTAAACTTATCTCTGTCATCCATCTTGACAAACATATCTTTTTTATCCATATTCATCCTGGAAGACCTGGAAGTCCATTTTTTTATTGCTTTCTCTGCTGATTGTTTTTCGTGAGCAAAGTGAAGTTCTACAACTCCTTGTGATCCTTTGAGTAATAATACAGGATATTTTGAGATTACTCTTCTATATTTTGATTTCCCTCCGAACTTATCTGCATCATTGACAGGGTCTTGTGCGACAGGTTTTATTTTCATATATTCATCAAAGTTCTCTAAAAGAGTAATATAATCGGGGGCATAAATAAACATAGAAAAAAAAGGGGATTCATAAGGTTTATCCAATGCTTTCATATATGCGACACCGAAACAATTATCAGACACGATAGTCCAATCTCTTTTGACAGCATCTTTTGCTACTACTTTTGCTTCATTTTTATCAGATTGTTTTCCATAAGAGGTGAGATTTTTTTTAACTTGTGGAATTGCCCCCTTGGCTTTATCGGGGACAATAACTTTTGGTTTAGTTGGTTTCTTTGCCTTCTTTGCCATATTTTATTATGTCAGAGAAAAAAAAAAGAGATTAGTAAATTATTTATTTGAGAACCTGGATTGAACCGCGGGAGCTCACGACCGTTTGTCTGCTGTGGACAAAGAGGAAAATTGCATTGGGGAAATCAGTTCTGAGGCGAAGCTGGAGTTGGACTCCGAAGGGGACTGTTGAGAAGTCAAGACCTTGGTCGGAGATGCTGTCGTAAGCGACACCGATACCGAAGGCAGACCCACCGTTGATAATATCCTTAGCACCAGAGAAGGAATCATCGGTAGAGTAATCAATATTGCGGAAGACGGACGGTTCAACAGAGGTGCGAATAATCTTAGCAAAACTCATTACAGCATTCATATAATTACGAACAATCTGAGCATCAGCGGTTTCATTGTCTCGTCCAGCGACAATTTTCTGGAGAGTATCAATGTTGTATTCAAGTGGTTCCCGCTGTCCTGCCCGAGTAAATACAAGTTGTTCAATCTGAGCCTTAGAACCATCGCTATTACTAAATCCCAGAGTAGCGAGACCATCTCTCTTAAAATTATTGATATGAGATGCTGGAACAACATTCATAAAAGCACTCAGAACAGATTTGAGACCTAAATTAAAGTTGAGAACAGCATTAGCAGAGTTGATGGTGTTGAAGTAGGACGAGATGGAGTTGTAGGTGAAGGTATTGGTCGTCTGTTTCTGAATAGCAGCTAACTTGGTAGGATCAGGGCGTTGAACCTCACAGATAAGTTTAACATTTTTGAGTTCGTAATAAGCATTAACTAACTTTGTATCGGTATCATCCCCAGAGAATAGAACCTGCTGGTCGGGGGCTAACTGAATCTCAATGCTCAATCCACCGACTCCCCACTGGGTAGAGAGGGGGATAGGTTCTTGACCTAAAAATAGACCACACACGAGCGGGATACAGAAAGTATTGGGGGATTCTCCTCCAGATGCCGATGCAGCCTGGGTGTTCGTGATTACACCGAGTTCCTGTGCTTTGAAGTTAGGGAAGCGGAGGGCAGATTCATATGAATGACAGGAGAAATCCTGCTGGGACTGAGTGACACTGAGGTAGGAAGACATCATTCGGTTGTGGTGATTTATGGTTTCCATCGTCTGACCACTGGTCTCCGAGAAGATAGAAAGTGTGTCAATGATGGAATAAACTCCAAGTCTTTCATTCATTCTAACTTTATCAGATTCCAGGGGAATAATTGTATCATTCTTCTTTACAGTGAACTCACCGCAGAGGCGGATAGAACCTGGGACAATGTAGCGGTCCTGTGCTCCGATGAGAAGTTGGATGGTCGGCTGTCCATTTTTATAGGATAGAGTGCCGTCACTAGTGATATTGGAGGGGACGATTTCAAGGTGTTGGTTAGAAGACATTATTTTTATAATCTATATCAGATTTTATTTAAGACCTTATTTTAAAAAATATATTGTTAGTTCATAAATGCCTCGGACAAAGGAAGGAAAACCAATTCTGAACAAACCTTTTAAAAGTAAACAAACTCCCGCAGGAAAAAAGTTTTCGGTTTATGTGAAAGCAAACACAAAAAAAGGATATAAAATAATTCACTTCGGAGCCGCGGGGATGGATGATTGGCGATCAGGCAAGGCGACTCCTGCACAGCGGAGGTCTTTCAGGGCAAGGATGGCTGGTGTTAGAAGGAAAGATGGAAGTCAAGCGATAAAGGATAAAAGTTCTCCAGCATACTGGGCATATAATTACTTGTGGTGAACTTCATCAAACTGATTACGATATTCCTGTGTCAGTTTGTTGAATACATCGCAGGCATTCTGGTCAATATTTTCTATCATTGTTCCCAGACCACCAATGATTAGTTCATATTCTTCGTTTTCTTCTGCGAGGTCTGCGTGCTGTGCTTTGAGACGTTCTTCCAGGTCTTCATCTGACTCCATAACCCCTTCACAATGTTGAATCGTCTCTTTGAGTTTCTTGTTTTCTTCTTCCAGAGCATAAACCTTCTTTGTTTTTAGAAGGTCAATTTCGCACTTGGTAAGGTATGAAGTAGATTTTTCTATAAGTTTCTCTTTGAGTTCCTCAACCTCATCAGCATACTTATTGCTTGTCCCAACAACTACATTATATTGCTCCTTGAGTTCCTCAGTCTTCTTATTGTTCTCATACATTATCTTGAAGTCTTCTTCCTTCATAACAACACATTTTCCTTGTGGGGAGTCAATTACAACCCCAACATTTTTGCCTTTAGGTGGGGAGTGATTGAAAACACTGTCAATGATATTAGCGAAAGTGCTGGTGACTCCAGCCAGTTGCTTGACATCCTCCAGTATTTTTTCATATTTAATTTCTCCGAGGCAGAAGTTCTCGCTGGGATATCCAAGGACACCCATCGCAATCTCGTCAATCAGTTTGTTCACGGTCATAGAGGACATCTTTTAAGTTTTGTTGTAGATTGTTCAGATATGTAGAACGATTTGTTATAATAAA
>WLWE01000704.1_pt1 | contig 28038 bp, 35 predicted proteins | sample 6718301 | NCBI WGS metagenome assembly WLWE01 (sample SAMN12718691, study PRJNA515312) | sponge metagenome | isolation source: marine sponge | host: Mycale hentscheli | place: New Zealand: South Island, Marlborough, Capsize Point | collected 2003-05-01 | reverse complement strand
AAGATGGTAAAGCAACTGTGTGGGCATTTAACGTTCCGGATGAAGTTGCTACACTTGCAGAAAACTTTGCTGACGATGACATTGACGATGACTTTGTAGAATACTATGACGAAATACATCCTGTTGTTATCAGTGCCTGGAAATCAGTATACCCAAATGTGCCACTTAAAACTTTTCAAGATGAAGACATGACTTATATGCAGTATACCACTGCTGATGAATACGAACATCTTGGAGGCAACGGAAAAGATTTCTATTTAAGTCTTGGTGCACAATATATCGGTGATGAAGAACCCCCAATAGGATATATAAATGTCGGTGATGCCCATGCCGGCAATTATAAAGGCGTAATGTCTAAAATTATTGCCGCTTTATTTAAATGGCTTGAAAAACAACATCCTAATATGAAAGTTAGAGAATTGGGTATTCACATGAACCGAAACCAAGAAGCCTGGACTTCTATTGCTCAAAAAGTTGGTGCACAAATTGAAAAAAGAGACTATTATGAAAACTTTGCTGACGGTAAACGTAAAGGCAAAAGTCGTCCGGGCAGAGTCAAAAAGGCCGGCGCAAGTTGTAAAGGATCGGTAACTAGTTTAAGAGCAAAGGCAAAAAAATACAGCGGCGAGAAAGGCAAAATGTATCACTGGTGTGCCAACATGAAAGGCGGTAAGAAGAAATGAAATTGAATGATTTTTTAACAGAAGAAAAGAAAGTGTTGGTACAAGAAAAGTTACCATACAGTAAAAACGACCTTGATCCTGTTATGAGCGAAGACACTATAAACTTTCATTATGGCAAACTTGCAAAAGCATACGTTACAAAATATAACGAAGGTAAAGGTGATGCACAGTTTATGGAAGCAGGCGCATTCCTACACAATATATTCTTCCCACAACTAAAAGCACCTAGTGGTAGCAACAATCCTACTGGTGCAAGTAAAGAGCTTATAGACAGCAAATATAGCAACTACAATGCATTCAAAGAAGAGTTTGAGCAAGTAGCAATGAAGATACAAGGTAGCGGTTGGGTATACATGAGTACATCCGGCGATATCAAAACAATAGTTAATCACCAAGTTAAAAATGACATAGCAATGTTAGTTGACTGGTGGGAACATGCTTGGGCATTAGATTACCAGCATGACAAAGGCAAATACTTAAACAATATGTGGCGTATTATTAACTGGGATATCGTAAACGTTAGACTAACATAATAAAAACGGTAAATACTAATATGAAAATCAACGACATTATACAAGAAACAACTAGTGCAGGTGGTATTGCTACAGTTGCAGCTCCATTAGGCGGCATGCAAAAAAGACCTAATGCAAGTGTGTTTGCCAATACTACACCTAAAAAGAAGAAAAAGAAAGCAGTAGGGGAAAATGTAGAACCTGAAATTACACAAAGCAAGGCAGAAGAAATTATAAGTGCTTGGGAATATCAAGAAGATCTTATAGATATCGGCAATGGTTATCAAATACTCAGTGGCGAGAATCAAGAAGGTTATCAAGACAATGATGCTTTACTGATAGACAAAGATTTCAAAATTGTAGACAGCGATACTGACATAGAAGATTTATTAAACAATAACTTTGGTATCATCCAAGGAGAAGGTAAGAGCCCACATAAAAAAGGTACTGCAAAATACAAAAAGCATATGGCAGCAATGCATGCCGAGGCTACTCTGCAAACAGGCGGATACGGCAAGCCTAAAAAGTCAAGACATCAGCAAAAGATATAATGAAAGCAGTAAAAGGCAAAAATAATCAACTTAGTTTTATTAATAAATTTGAAACAGAATTATATAATTTAGCTGAAACTTTAGGTAGTTTAAAAACTACAGAACTATCAGAACGCAATGCTCATCTTGCTGACGAGATGTTTAAAAAGAATATTTTTAATAAAGAAGTTAAAAATGGGTGTGAGTGTTACACTATCTACTCAGCAAAACAAAAATTATAGAACATCAGTTCATAAATACCTATATGAACAAGAAAAGACTCTCCAAACAATTAGATACTATAGCGACCAATGTTGCTAAAAAAGGCATATTTGTTGTGGGCAAAAAAGACGAAGGCTTTATAGTACATGAACATGTCTCTAAGGCTATTATAGCAAAAGAACTACCAATGAAGTGCATCGCTTCATACATTTGTAACTTGCGTAATAAGGGAAAAGTTCCTAGTCTTAGTAACAAAAGAAAAATAGATAACCTAATTTCACAGTATTATAGATGTAAAAATGACATTATGTTCTATAGACATACCCTCAAAAATACAAAAGACTTCATATTAGGAGAAGTAATTGAGGCTAGACTGTTTGATACTATATGTAAGTTCAATTATACTAAGGATGAATTGAAAAGGTTTAATTAAATTGTTCATAAAGATGATAAATAAGAGTAATAGAGAATTTAATACCTGGGATTATAAAAATGTTTTTAAAAGAATTCAATCAAAAAGGCGTAAAGAAAATCGCTAAAGTTAACAAAATGCTAAAGGAAGAGTTTGGAGTCTCATTGAAGACTGCTGGATTTCCTAAGAAAGCAAAACTAGATAGTTTACTAGAAACTGCTAACAAAAGTATTGCTTTAATCAAAAGCGGTAAAACTAAGTTTCAACAAGATCCTGATTACGCAAAGTTTTTAGGCATCAAAGATGTTGTTGAAACTATGATCAACGAAGGCATGTATGCCGAATCACCAGCACACGGTGAGATGAAAGAAATGATCAACGCAAGTGTTTGCAGTTTAATGGACAGTGGCTACACAATGGATGAGGCTTGTAGCGAGTGCATGAATCAATATAGAATGGATTCACGCTTTGCATATGACGACGAACATGTTATGCCAATTATCCTTTCAGCAGCAAAAGCCTACACGGAAGCATGTGGTATGCAACACGAAAGCATCGAAGAAGAAGGCGAGTATATCCCAGAAACAGACCTTAACGATTCTTTGCTTAGAGAACTTGCTAAAGAGTGTGGTGTTGAACTAACAGGTACAGAAAGCCTAGAAGCAATTGAAGAGAAATTAGAATCTTTTGCTAAAGTAACAGAAAAAAGCAGAGATGCAGTTGTTGGTTTCTTAAACGGTTTAGAAGAAGATGCAGTTGGCAACGGTATTAAAATGTTTGGTGCTAAAGTAGCAGAGCAAAACAAATTTACTGGTGCTAGAAAAGACGCTATTGCTAAAGGCGAAAAGAAATTTACAGTAGACGGCGAAGAATACGATGTCACTGGTGATACAAAAGACGAAAAGAAAAACGAAGGCACAATGTTTGACAGCCTAGTAGACGACATGATTAACGAAGAAGTTGAAGGTACAAGTATCGAAGAAGCAGAAGTTGTAATGGCAGTAAGAGCATTAGCAGACGACATCCAAGGACATGTTGAAGAAATTGGACGCATGACAAACGAAAGCCTCCCAGCAATTGCAGACCAAATGCGTGGTGAGATGGGTGCTCAAGCAGCAGCTACTTTTGCAGACAGCGTACAGGGTTTATTAGGAACTTATATAGCAAGTTCAAAAGCAGCCAAAGACGGCATTGATAATGCTATTGCAGGATTAATTGGTTCCGGCACAGTTGTTAACACAGACGATATGGGCCTAGGCGATACTGGTGAGTTAGGTGCAGAAGCACCAGCAGAAGTAGGATTAGATGAGCCAGTAATGGATGTTAACGAACCTGCAGCAGCAGGACCAGAAGAAGAGCCATTAGGCAGAGCACCGTTAGAGGTCTAACATGTTAATTAGCGAAGTAATATCACAAGGATATTTTTCCGACTTAATTCTAACCGTACAAGATTTGCTAACAAAAATGGCAGCTCAAGGTAAGGAAAATATTCCTACTGAACAATTTAGAGCATTATTAGCCAAGCAAGGCTATGTTACTACAACAGACGAACTTATTGCAGCAGTTGATAAGAGCGGACATGCTAGTAGCGTAAACAGAGATACTATTCAACCTAAAAATCAATTACCTGCAGAAATAAGCACAGGTGATGATGAAGAAGCAGCAAATACTGTGAGTGATTTAGCACAGAGTGCATCACAAACTGCAATGAATTCGGAGTTATAATAAATGGCTGGTATATTTATAAATGCTAAAACTGCGAGAAGTAGTACTAGAAATAATACTGTAATCCATAACGAAGTAACAGCAATTGAAAATGCAGTTTATGCTAATGTTGATGCAGGCATACTTTACGCAAATGTTAATAACTCTACAATGACTAACAGTAATGTGTATTACTATGTATGGAACAGCATTACAACAGATACAACTAAACTTGATCAACTTAATTATGTTAAAAAATACTTTACTAATTTAGGATATAGTATTAGTCTCGTTACAGACCCAAGTGATACAACTGCATTACAGTGGAATATTAGTTGGTAACAGTTATAAGTTATTGAAAATCAAGGCATTTTTAAGTGCCTTTTTTATTGACATAGCATTCGTCACATGCTATAATATATCTTAACTAATAAAGGTATACTTAATGCTTGTAGAAAAATTCACTTACCCAACTCTCAAAAGGGTAACAGCAAAAAATGGTCAACGACAATACACAGGTGATGACGATCAACCAGTCCCAAGTGTCACAACAGTACTTTCTGATACAGGTGATAAGACTGCTCTCATCAACTGGCGTAAACGAGTAGGCGATGCTGAAGCAAATAGAATCAGTCAAGAAAGTGCAGGCTTAGGTACTAAAGTACATAACGCATTAGAAAAATATGTTCTTTTAGAAGAGTATGAAATTAAAGGCAACAACCATATTAGTGTTATGGCTAAGAATATGGTTAATGAAATGATAGACAAGGGTTTAAGCCAAGTAGATGAGATATGGGGTGTTGAAGTAGCACTAATAGCTCAAGGCTTATACGCAGGTACAAGTGATGCTGTGGGTATGTTTAACGGTGTTGAAAGTATTATTGACTTTAAGACTGCTAAAAAGATCAAGAAGCGTGAGTGGATTGAAGATTACTTCATGCAAGGTTGTGCATACGCACTAGCACACAACGAAATGTTTGGCACAGATATCAAACAAGTTGCTATCTTAATGATCGACAGAGAAGGCAAATACGCTGACTTTGTTATTAATGGTGAAGAATTTGAAGAATATTGTAATAAATGGGCAATGAGATTAGCCGACTATTACTCATTACAGTGAACAAACTATTAACAATATGTACACCTTTAATGGAAACAGGCAATTTCCACGCACTAGCAAAAGGTGAAAAAACTGGCCCTACAAGTAAAGAATATCTCACTGATGTTCTAAAATGCTACATAGACAAAACAGATTTGTTGTACAACAAAATACTGTCACTGGTGGAAAAACCTGTAGAGGATATACCAAATAATCATCAGCCAGTTATAAAACTATTAAAATATAATGCTGGTGCAAAAGCCGACATGCACTACGATGATTGCACTTATGGAACCAGCATTATTTTATTAGATTCATCTAGCGATTTACAAGGCGGAGAAACTTGTATAAAAACAGATAAGTTTGAAATTATTAACATGAAATCAGGTGATCATATTTTTCATCCTAAAGGTAGATTGCATGGTGTAACAAAACTTACTAGAGGATATAGGCATGTGTTAGTGCTTGTATGGTAGTTTAGATAAATTTAAAGTTTAGTCACGCAAAGTGATAAATACTGTTAAGTAATTAGAGAGGCTTAACAGTGGCAGAAGAAACAACAAAAATCGTACGAATGCAACAACGCAGGGGTCAGAAACAAGACCTCCCCAAGCCGTTGCGTCCAGGTGAAATAGGGTTTGCTACAGATAGTAGACAAATGTACATTGGTGCTGATACATCAGATCCAGTTTCGGACATCTATAACAAGACAGGTATTTTTGAGAAAACAGCAAGTGCTCAAAGTACAACTACAGGAATTGCCAACATACAAATGGTTAAATTTACTGTTCCGCATAAGATATACGACAAAGGTTTCTTTGACGGTGTTGCTAATGTTGTAAGTTGGACACCAGCAACTATGGTTGCAACATCCGGAACAACAGTTGGTAGAGAAGGCAGAGTATTTGGTGATGTAAATGCAGGTTCAAGTTTTATAAACAACATAACAGGTACTGCTTTTATTCCTGCAGATGTAAAAGTTGTAAAGAACGGTGTAACAATTATTCCATCTTCTACAGCATCCATAAGTTCTTCGGAAGACTATTTCTTTGAACAGTCTTCAACAAGCCAAAGTTTATCTTCTCATACGCATACACTTACACTCAGAACACCACCGAGTGGTTCTGAAGAGATTTCATTATCCTATTACAGTAATGCTGCTGTAATTAATGCAATAGAAAATGCAAACGTTGGTTTAACAAATAAGCAAGGTTTCTATACTGCTAAAGGAATAGAAGAATATAGACAGATATCAACTGACAACATTAGAGTTGCCGATGGTATTGGAATTGGATTTATTGGATTACAATTTAAGCATATACAAGTTGCAACAGATGTAAAGCATATACCTAGTGAAGCTGATTTTTCTAATACATTAGGTACTTTATATTTAACAAAAAAAGATACTGTGAGAGAAGCAGTTGCAGGCGTTACAGGCGCAAGTGACATTGTACTAACTGGAAATCTTGTAGCAGGAAGTTACTCAATAGATTCACTTGGAGCATATGATTCCACAGGTGTATATAATCATGCATATATTAAAGGTGGTTCCGGTTGGTTCCAAGACGGTAAGGTAGTAGCAGTAACAGCATATGATTCAGCCAACGCAACTTTAACTGCAACATTACCAAGTAATTCAGCAAGTATAACAAGAAAAGTATCATCAGTTGCTGATGCTGGTGGTAAGATCAATATCACAGTTGAAAATGTAGAGAATACACAAACAGTTGATAGTGTTAGATTTATACATACAGATACATCTCATGCATTGCATAATGTTGTATACAATGTATCAACTGATGCTGGTAGTATTAACAGTACTAGTAAAACAATTAAACTCGACGGGACATACAGTGCCGCAATGAATAATGACCCTGACAATTTATCTTTTATAACATACAAAGTTGCAGATCAGTCTAATGTAGTTGTAACTAGCCCACGCCACGGAAACTTATCATCCGACAATGTTGTATTTGTTAACACTGGAGCAGCCAATCCTACAGGATCAAAAGCAATTGGTGCTGTTACTGGCAACACATTTGTTTTAACCACAAGTAGTAACATTACTGCTAATGTAGCAGATTTAACAATTAAGCCAGTAGTAGCAGATGCAACAGTTGAAGCAACACCGGTTGTATCAGTAGATTTATCAACAGCAGCTACACCGGCAGCTGTTCAAACATTAGTTAACGGTAAAAATTTATGGCCTAAGATTTCAAGTATACCAGGCGCCGCTAATAAAATGTATATTACTCATGCAGAAGCAGTACAAAAAGTACCATTTACTTTTGCACTACACGAAGATGTAATAGGAACTTTATCAGCATTAGGTTTTAGAGATGGTGAATACGACAGACCAAATGCAACAGTAAAAGCCAAACTTGAAGATTGGATAGATGATATTTATACATCAACAGAAGTTAACATATTTAAGAAAATATATGTCAATGCAGAATTCAATAGTCAATATGCATTAACAGGTACTCCAAAATTTGCAGTGTGGGATTTAAATTTAAATAGTTCGCTTGGTGAAATGACTTTCGAAGAAAGAACTGAAGCAAGAGACTTTGCTAAAATTCTTAACAACCTATACTTTGAATCAGTTAATCCTGATATCAGAGGATTAATGAACATCAAGACAAATATTGAGTTCCTCACAACAGAAGCATTAGCATCCGGTACAGCAAAAACAACTTTCTCTTCACCAGAACAATTATCAATACCATCCGGTAGCAACCAAGCAGTTAGTGAATTAAATATTGATTTTGCTTCAGGAGATGGCCAAGTAAATACACAATTTGTTGAGTACAGCATGAGTGCAACAACTGGCTCCGGAAACTATCGAAGAGTTGGTTCGTTAATGTATTCAGGTGATGCAACAATTAATGATATAGTATTAACAGATACTTACTCGGACGCACGATCAGGTTCGTTAACAGGGAATGTAATATTTAGTGCAGAAATGTCAAGTACTACTGGTACAATAAAAGTTGATAATTCACTAAGCCCAGCAACACCAGTTACTGTTAGGTATGTTGTTAGAAGGTGGCCTGACTAGTATTAAAAATAATTAATGTTTACCAAAACCCAAACCTCACAAGAGCGTTTGAATGCTTGGCGCACAGTTAGAAAGCAAGACTATAAAACTGTAGAACCTTTATTAGAAGCATTCGCTGACATCAAACCTATACCTAGGTATATAGATTATTACACTCCCCGTGACTGGCCTAATGTCTTTGATATAGTAGCAGAAGGGTACTTATGCCAGTCTGGAATTACTCTCATATTAGCTGCAACTCTCACTAATAAAGGATTCATAACAGACGATGAATTGCACTTTGAAGTGATAAGTAATCATATAAATGGAAACGATGGACTGGTGCTAATTCATGAGCAGTTGGCTTATAATTTTATACCAGGTGAGACTGCAAGCCTACAATACGTTATAGACAATAGCACACGATTTAATTCACATAAGATTAAAACCTCCTCACTTTTTAGTTGACATTAACACAGTTTTATTGTATAATTTGCTTCTGGTAAATAATACACTAAAACAAGTATAGCAAACAGACAAAGAGATAAACACATGCAAGTACAAAAACGATCTGGGCAACTCGAAGACATTAATATAGATAAGTTGCACAAGGTAGTACAATATGCCTGCGATGGCATCACTGGCGTTAGTCCTAGTGAAGTAGAAATTAACAGTCAAATACAATTGTACAGCGGAATTACTAGTACTGACATCCAAGAAACACTTATCAAAAGTGCGGCTGATTTAATCTCAGAAGAAACCCCAAATTATCAATATGTTGGCGGTCGATTAATTAACTATCATCTAAGAAAAGAAGTATACGGTAAATTTACACCACCGTGCTTATGTGATATTATAGATAAAAATGTTAAGAAAGGCTTCTACGATAGAGATATTTTAATAGCATATACTAAAGAAGAGATTGACGAACTAAGTAACTACATTAAACACGACAGAGATGAAGTGTTAACTTATGCGGCTATGGAACAATTCCGTGGCAAGTATCTAGTACAAAATAGAAGTACTGGTGAAATATTTGAAACACCACAAGTAGCATATATAATGATTGCTATGACATTGTTTAGTAAGTATGACAAAGAAACAAGACTACAATATGTTAAAGCATACTATGATGCAATTAGCACATTTGAAATAAGTTTACCTACACCTGTTATGGCCGGTGTTAGAACACCACAAAGACAGTTTAGTAGTTGTGTACTTATTGAGACAGATGACAGTTTAGATAGCATTAATGCTACTACAAGTGCTATTGTTAAGTATGTTAGTCAAAAGGCAGGCATTGGTATAGGTGCCGGAAGTATTAGAGCAATTGGCTCGCCTATTAGGAGTGGAGACGCAACTCACACAGGAGTTATCCCCTTCTATAAACTATTCCAATCAGCAGTTAAGTCATGCTCACAAGGTGGAGTAAGAGGCGGAGCGGCTACACTATACTATCCTATTTGGCACACTGAAATCGAAGACATGCTTGTACTTAAAAACAACAAAGGTACAGAAGAAAACCGTGTAAGACACATGGACTACGGTGTACAGTTTAATAAACTTATGTATGAGAGACTATTAACAGGTGGAGACATCTCATTGTTCTCTCCGCATGATGTGCCTGGATTGTATGAAACATTTTTTAACGATCAGGAAAAGTTTAAAGAACTATACGAATGTGCAGAACGCAACACCCGTATTAAGAAGAAGACTATTAAAGCAATGGATTTATTTTCTGCGTTTGCAACAGAACGCAAAGATACAGGTAGAATTTATTTAATGAATGTAGACCATGCTAATACGCATAGTTCATTTAATGAAGATGTTGCACCAATTAAACAAAGTAATTTATGTTGTGAAATTAATTTACCTACAAAGCCGTTAAACGAGATTAATGACGCAGACGGTGAGATTAGTTTGTGTACTTTAAGTGCAATTAATTGGGGCATTATTAAAGACTTCAAACAGATGGAAAGAGTTTGTAGACTTGCTGTAAGAGGCTTAGACGCACTATTAGACTACCAAAGTTACCCTGTACTTGCAGCACAGTTAAGTACAATGAAACGCAGACCTTTAGGCATTGGTATTATTAACTTTGCATACTGGTTAGCAAAACACGATACTAATTATCAAGATCCTAACTTAGAGTTAGTTGACGAATGGGCTGAAGCATGGAGTTATTTCTTAATTAAAGCAAGTGCAGACTTAGCAGTTGAGAAAGGCGAATGTCCTGGAACAGTAGAAACTAAGTATGGTAGAGGAATAACACCTAACCAAACATACAAGAAAGATGTAGACGAATTAGTTAAGCACAAAGAAAGACAAGATTGGAAAGGATTGCGTGAGCAACTTAAAGCAACAGGTATTCGTAACTCAACACTAATGGCACTTATGCCAGCAGAAACATCAGCACAGATTAGTAACAGCACAAACGGTATTGAACCACCACGCAGTTACATCAGTGTTAAACAAAGTAAGCATGGTGTACTTAAACAAGTAGTTCCAGGCTACCCAAGACTTAAAAATAAATATGACCTGCTATGGGACCAAAAGTCACCAGAAGGTTATTTAAAGATTATGGCTGTATTACAAAAGTACATAGATCAAGGTATCTCGGTAAATACATCATACAATCCAGAACACTACGACGATGAGAAAGTGCCAATGAGCGTTCTCATTAAAGATATAATTACATTTTACAAATACGGCGGTAAGCAGTTGTACTATAACAATACTAATGATGGACAAGGCGAACTGGATACCGAACAAAAATTAGACGCATTAGAAATTACCGAAGTAGATGAAGAGGATTGCGAATCTTGCAAAATATGAAATCAGTACTAAACACAAATAAAAAATATAACCATATGGAAGCAAAAATGTTCCTAGACCCTAACGGTGGTGTATGTATGCAACGTTACGATACAATTAAGTATCGTCAATTTGAAAAGCTCACTGACAAACAGTTAGGATTCTTTTGGAGACCTGAAGAAGTTGATATTGTAAAAGATGCCAAAGACTTTAAGGACCTAGAGCTACATGAGCAACACATCTTTACATCTAACTTAAAAAGACAAATACTCTTGGACAGTGTTCAAGGGCGTTCACCTAACTTAGTGTTCTTGCCTATTGTTAGTCTACCAGAATTAGAAACCTGGATAGAGACTTGGGCATTCAGTGAAACTATTCACAGCAGAAGTTATACACATATTATCAGAAATGTATATCCTGACCCGAGCAAAGTTTTTGATGAGATGAGCAGTATTGAAGAGATTGCAGATTGTGCTGATAGTATTACACAATGCTATAACGACCTATACGAGTATAACGATCTAATGCGTAAAGGCAGTGCAAAGTATAGTTTATACGAGCACAAGAAGAAATTATGGAAGTGCATAATGAGCGTAAACATCCTAGAGGGTGTGCGTTTTTATGTATCGTTTGCATGTAGTTGGGCGTTTGCTGAAGTTAAAAAGATGGAAGGCAATGCAAAAATTATTAAGTTAATTGCTAGAGATGAGAATGTTCACTTAGCAAGTACACAGCACATGTTAAAATTATTACCAAAAGAAGATGAAGACTTTGCAAAGATTGCAGAAGAAACTAGAGAAGAATCAAAGCAAATGTTTATTGATGCTGTAGAGCAAGAGAAAGCATGGGCTGAATACTTGTTTAAAGATGGTAGTATTATTGGATTAAATGCACAGTTGCTAGAACAGTATATAGAATGGATTGCAGCTAAACGCATGACTAACATCGGCTTAGAGAAAGTTTACACAGCAGGTTCAAATCCGTTACCATGGACACAAAAGTGGATTGGAGGTAGTGATGTACAAGTTGCTCCACAAGAAACTGAAATAACTAGTTATGTTAGCGGCGGTACAAAGCAAGATGTAACAGAAGACACATTTAAGGGAATGACCCTTTAGGAGACACACATGTATAATTTAGAAGAACTTTCAGGGGAAGTAGTTACCCTAAAACTAACTAGCGGTATTGAAATATTATCGCAGTTACTAGGTGTAGATGACGATAACAAGTTACTTACTCTAGGCATACCAAAGATTGTTGTTATCAACGGTCCAGACTTAGCACTTATTCCGTATATCTTTACAGGACCCACAGACGAGGTTACAATGCCCCTGTCAGCTATTTTAAGCGTCTGTAAAGCAAGTGATGACAGTATTGCAGACTACGAAGCACTCAACAACGAAGAAGCCGATATAGGCATTATAGAAGACTAATAATCGTAATAGGTTAAAACACCTGTATATACCCTGCTGATTTAAATTGTTGTATAAATACTCGTTATAATTAGATATAAATGTATCTAATAAGTAATTTTAACCCCCCGCAGTGCAACATGAAAAAACGATACAACAATAACATTCCTAGATTAGTAGAAGACTTGGAGATAGTCACATTGTCAAGTATATTTTTCTTGTCAATCCTTGCATTAACACCAACATTATAATGAAATATGTAATGTGCTACATGCTATTACTCTTTGCAGCTAACACCGACAGTGTAGCAGGAGTATTGCGTGGCTTGCGTGATGCAAACACTGCATATCATTTGGAACCTAAAAGAAATGGAAGTTAGAGACGCAACACCTGAAGAACAAGCAGAATGGTTTGAAACAGACTACTTCATGAAAGGCGACTTTGATGCTATGCAATTGTTTGTGGTTATACCAGCAATTATACAGATAGTAGTATTCTTTTCCATGTTAGCCGTATTTAAATTAAATAGTGTCCTATTTTAGAAACACATTTAGACTACTAGTAGGTGTTGGTAAGTCAGAACACAACACTGCATCACCCTTTCGTATCCTCATAACAGCAGTAGCATTGTGTTTTGCATTCTTAGGTTCTATATCGTTACTGCTAGTATTAGCAAGTATAATTATATAAATAGTAGTATGGCCAAGATAGCAAGAGTAAAAACAGATAGTGCAAAAGGTGTTATAACAGGACCGGGTGCAAGTACAGTGTTTGCTGATGGTAAAAAAGTTTCACTAATAGGCGATTCAGTTTCACCACACGGCAAAGCACCACATACTGCACCTACTTTAGTTTCGGGCGGTGCTTCTACAGTATTAGCAGATGGTGGAATACCATCAATGCAAGGTACATCTGCAACTTGTGGACATACTGTAACTAATGGCTCGCCGACTGTCGAAGTTAGTTAAATAACTTCTAGTATATCAGTAATACTATTGTTATAAACATTTATATCAGACAAATCCATTCTAGTAAATTTTGCTAACTCTTGTATAACAGTTAAGTTATATACATTACTAATATCTATTTCTTCAGAATTCCAATCATCACATAATGCATAACTAAAGATTTGAGCTATTCCTGAACCTTTAATTACATGTCCTTTAATAGTAACATTAATAATATCGTCTGTTTCTAAATTTGTTGCTGTAAACGGCACAGACAAGTTAGTAAGTTTATCTATTGATGTACCTTTTATTTTTCTAACTTTTGTTTTTAGATAATTCCATCCTAAAGATGTTTGATGTAGTGTTGGTTGAGATGAACCAACAGGATGAATATCATATAACCATTTACCTTGTTTAGATATTACACTAAAGCACTTGTTACCAAATAATGGATCTTCTAGCACTTCAAATTCTGCACCAACTGCCTTACAAAAATTTTCAATAGCGGCTTGTTGATGTGCATTGTGTTTAAATTTATAAAATTTTATATGTGCTTTTTGTCCCACAGATATTATATTTTCTTTAATGTGCTTCCACTCTGCACCTAAAAATACTTTACCACAGTGCTCGTGTATACCGTCAATATTAAAAATAATTTTTATACTTGAATCTATTCCTTTATAAAGACAACTAGCATCTATAATCTTTTTTACTACACTTTTATCAGCCATACCGTAAGTGTTTACCATAGTGTATACACCTTGTATTGTCATAACACGCACAAAAGAAGAAAGATTATCCCATTCTAATGCATCACCATACTCGTTATCCATAGTGATAGATTTTAGTTTGGGTAGGTCTTGTGTTATTTCAACTAACACAGGATACGACATGTTTATATCGCCTATATGTCTATAATGAAATGCAGAACAAAGCCACTGACCAGCGGCGCTTAACGGATTAAAAACGCGACTGTGTGTTGTTGTGTCTACTCGTAAGTTTTCTATAGTCATAAAAAAAGGTACCAATTGTATTTAGTACCTTCTTTTAACTAAGTCTAAGTTATTTGATCTGATTATTAATAGATGCTGAGTATTGAATTACTTCTTCGTAATCATTGTCATCATCGTTATAGTAATACTCTGTTGATGTATTTAACTCTATTTCTGAAGTTTCATAAACACCAATTGAATATTCTTCAACATAAACCTTACTAGCCATTGTTCCTTTAACAGCAAAGTGATATACACCTGGTGCTAAACTTTCTGCACAGCCACCTGCAACAGTTGCAGTAATTGTAACAACACCAGTTGCTACATCAAAAGCCATCCATGGCGCTAAAGGACTGAAATCTAATACTGCTACATTAGTTACATCTGCATGTAATCCGATGTCAACAGTAGTTGTTGTCCCATGTTGCACATTTAACAATCTACCTGAAGGTATTGTTGTAAATGATACGTCCGATGTCATTGGTACTGATAGTAATGATAAACTTACTTTGTTATACTCTGCAATCTTACCTGATGGGTAAGTTAAGTTATCGTAACTGAGGATTGTTTGGTAGTTTTCAGCAGTAGATGTTGATCTTGGAAGTTTTGCCATTTCGTAACCACGTGTTACCATGTACGATTTGATAGTTTCTGCTGATGTACTTGAATACAAGTTCATAAAGTGAGTAGAAACACCTGCTACTAATGCAGCTGAAACAGATGTACCAGAAGCTGGTACATAATTAGCAACATTTGCTAAGTCTGCAACACAAACATCAGTACCTAAAGCAAACAAATCAATTTTGGCTGCGTTTTGTACTAAACCTTTACGAACTGGAGTTGCTGTATCATCTACATAATCAATAATTGGCATCTGAGAAGATGTTGTTACCATAAACTGGGCATCAAATGCGCCTACAGTTGTAATAGTATCTAAACCACCTGGTGTAATTGAATCAACATCAACACCGTTACCAGCATTACCTGCTGCAGCAACTAGCATTAAGTTTTGTGCTAACATCTGATTAAGTTTAGCATCAATTAATGCGTTCTTAGTTAATGAGAACGCCATTAATACAGTTTTTGGTTTACTAGCATCGTTTGCGTTATGATGAACTAACACTGCATCTAATGCATCTATTACTTCACCTACAGTAATTGTACCTGTAGCATCGTCGAACAGTTTAACATTCTGTATGCTAGTTCCGTTAGCAATACCAATAGAACTACCAATTATAAGTGAAGCCATCTTAGTGCCGTGACCGTCAGTGTCGCCAAATCCAGTTGCACTTGGAGCACTATGTAAGTCAGTAACATCTGGGTCTTCTGAAAACTCTTGGTGTCCTCCGTCAAAGCCGGTATCCATTATATAGATAGTTTGTCCTGCTCCTACAGTAGTATCTAGTGGGTGCCAGTAGTACTGATAGTTAGGGTTAATTGCAGTGGTTTGCAAATGCCCTGCATCCGATTCGCCTCCTGCTTCTGTAAACGCCTCTAGTGTAGGACTCAGTGCTGCTTCAGCTTCCGATGAGTCTGTAACACCTGCAAGTCCTGAGACTTGGCCTGTGCTTCCTGTGACGCCGTATGTTAGAGGAAAAGCATAAGTCTTAGTTACTGCTAATCCTGCGTTTGTAATTGCCAGCTCTGCCGCCCCTGCATTTGCATAAGTTGACGAGTCTAGTGATATGATAAAGTTTGCCATTTAGTTTTGCTCCAAAAAACGAGTTTATGCCCGGTTTCGCTCCATAAGTATGTATTAAGTATATTTATCATCTTTTGCAGAGTAAGAAATCTTTTATGATTCAATTTGGAAATCCACCAGCATTACAGTACTATGAGGAAGAAAAGTTTCTCAGTATTACAATTAAGAAGCCAGAAATGGACTGTACTTTACTGGACTTAATTAAAGAACAACTGTCGCATATCGAAAAAGCACATATTTGCCTAAGCGGTGGCGGCGATAGTCAGTTTGCTTTAAGAGTTTTACAACAATTAGATGTACCTATAACAGCACACACCTACCTTACTACTTGGGAAGGCGCACCTATTAATTCTGACGATGTAATGACTGCTAGAATGCTCACTGATAAAGAAAACATTGAACTTCATGTTACACAAATCGAATTATATGATTTTTTCAAAAACAAGAAACATTTAGAATACGGTAAAAAATATGCAACAGCAAGTCCACAGATAGCAGTACACCTGCACTATTTAGATACTGCATTCAAAGACATCGACGGCACAGTAGTACTAGGCGGCGATGTTCCTATGCTAATTAAAGACTCGCCACCCGGAGAAGGTCCACTAGACATTGCAGGACTTAGTGGTTCGTTTATAATGAAAAATACACAGGCATACCATGCTATAGCAAGAGATAATAACTTTGATATAATAAAGGACCTCCTATATTGCACACCTCAAATAATATATAAAGCATTAGAACTTAGCATAGACATTGTTGAAAAATATCAAATGCATTGTGAAGTAGGTGACACAAACGGATACGCACATAAATTAAAACATGCAATATACGAAGAAATATTACCAGGTGGTATCAACCCGTTGATGAAAAGTACAGGCTTCGAAAGATTAAAAAAATATCTTGCTTCGCAGTCAGGTATATATAACACATTTGATTTAAAATATAGAACACCAATGGAACTAGCATATAGAGATATACAACGAGATGCAACTCATGATGCTGAGTTTGGTGATAGTCCAGGAACCGACGGCACTGTTAGATATAAAGCAGGAAAACTGCCACAAGAGTTATCAGAGAGATACCGAGCAGCTATAGAAGATAACAATAGCAAAAATATATATGAATATTATTTCGACTTCTAGACCGATAAATACTACTATAACACATAGGAGTACGAAATGGCATTATCAGAATATTCAACTAAGGACAAAGGGATGGTCCTAGCACTATTCGCTAATCAATGTTATCAATCACCGGAACAATTATTTGTACCAAAGAATGGTATACCAGATTTAGCACCACTTAAAAAGTTTTTAAACAAACCACTACCACCAACATACATCGATGTCGATGGCGCACAGGCTTATGTCATGAGCGACAAGACTGATGTACTTATTGCATGTAGAGGAACAGAACCAACAGCATTAAATGATGTGAAAGCAGACTTGAATACATTTAGAATGCCTCACCCAGTAGCAGGAAAAGTACACCAAGGCTTTTACGGTGAGTATCAAAAGATAATGCCAGATGTCAAGAAAGCATTAGCAAAGCACGACAAGAAAAACACTAAGAGTGTTTGGATATGTGGACATAGTTTAGGTGGAGCAATGGCTGTACTAGTTGCTATGGATGTTAAACCCGAAGGCGGACTGTACACATTTGGACAACCAAGAGTTGGTAATGTTGATTTCTTAAAAGCAATTGACTTTCCTTACTTTAGGTATGTTAACAACAATGATGTAGTTCCTAGTGTGCCACCAAGTTTTGCAGGACTATGGTATGGACATCAAGGACATCTAAGATACATAAACACTTATGGTAACATTCGAAAGTCAACAGCATGGCAAAGATTTAAAGATGGATGGAGAGGCCGTTGGTCAGCTGCAAAACAATTTAAATTTATTGATGGCGTAGCGGATCATGGTATGGGACACTACTACAATTTTATTGCTAACATGGATGACAAGGGCGAACAACCTAAGTGATAAAAAGAGAACCAATAGTTGCAAGTTCGAGAGAAGTAGTAATAAAGCAAGATGATTGCTATCGTGAGATTAATGCTGACGCTAGTGATCTTGCAGCTTATGCGTTAACAGAAGCCAAGGACCCTGAAAGAAAATGGTACGGCAGATATCACGGCATGACAGTGTCACCACTAAACAAAGAAAAGGTTTTTTCATTATCTCCAGAGATGGCTTTTATTAATAGCATTGCGCCATTTGCAGAATTTGGTGTAGGTGTAGCAAAAATGGAATGCCAGCATCATTATAAATTGCATACAGATTGGGACAGAGGCCCTGGCATTAATATGTTACTTCAGTCGCAAAACAGTTTCTGTGCTTTTGTAGACATAGACAATGATCAAACAGTTCATATGAATTACCAGCCAAACAAATTATATATTTTTAACACGCAGGTACCGCATACAATTTTTAATTTTGAAGGAGAAAGATTTCTACTCACTGTAGAATTCGAAGAGCATAAACAAGTTATGCCATACCAGGGATTTCTTAAAAGATTAAGACGAGAACAAAAGTTAACTGGGTCGTTATCCTTAATTCAGTAGTCTGATAAATATACACATACTAATTAAGAGGAGACAAAATTGTCTAATAAAACACCATATGAGATTAGACTTGAGCTCCTACAAGAAGCCAGACTTATTCTCCAAGCAAAAGCAAACAAATCAGAGCAAATGCCTTCCACTGAAGAAATAGTTGCTGAGGCAGAAAAACTCAACGAATTCATATCTAGCAAACCTACCCGCTAAACTAGCCATTTATCTTGGCACCCAGTCAAGAATAAAAGTAAATATACAGAACATAAAGTTAAAGCTGCTGTAGCTCACTCGGTAGAGCAGCTGATTTGTAATCAGCAGGTAGTCAGTTCGATTCTGACCAGCAGCTCCAATACACACTACAGGACAAAAAATGTCAAACAAAAAAAGTAAGGCTAAAAATAAAAGCAATCCCATTAAAAAGACTGCCGACTCTTTGAAGCAATCATCAAATGATAATGATGTAATGCATCAGTTGCTAGATGCAAAGATTGAAATTCCATTAGGTCTATTAAGACAAAAACATATCTTCATTGCAACACCATGTTACGGTGGACAGTTAGGCGAGCCTTACTTTAGAAGTATGATGCGTTTTGCAATTCTGTGTAATAAGTATGATATTAAATATACTATCAGTACATTAGCAAACGAAAGTTTAATCACTCGTGGGCGTAATACACTTAACAGTTTTTTCATGGAAAACAAAGAAGCAACACACTTATTCTTTATTGATGCTGATATTGAATTCCAGCCAGAAGATATTTTACGAATGGTTGCATACGACAAGCCAATTGTAGTTGGTGCTTATCCCAAGAAAGCAGTTAACTGGAATAGTATTATAGCGGCGGCTAGAGAAGATGAAAATGAAACAGCAGAAACCATTGAAGGACATAGTTCAAACTATGTTGTAAACTTTGACTTTATAAAAGATACTGAAGGCAACAATACAGGACAGGTACAAATAGTAGACAACTTAGTTAAACTCAAAGATGCTGGTACAGGCTTTATGTGTATTAAAAAGGATGTTATTCAGCAAATGTTTGACAACATGCCTGAAACAAAATATGTAAATGATATTAATGTTGATCAAAAATTTGAACCATTTATGTATGCATTATTTGACTGTATTATTGACCCTGAGAGCAGACGATATCTCTCAGAGGATTATACATTCTGCAGACGCTGGCAGGATATGGGTGGTGATGTTTGGTTAGATCCACGCACAGCTCTTAACCATGTTGGGCATTATACATTCCGTGGTAACATTAGAAAGTTATTCACAGGAAAGAATGACAAGCCAGTTACAAATACATAAGGAAAAACAAATGGAAGCAGAAAAGAAAATAACAATACTATTACCTACTAGAGGTAGGCCTCAACTATTAGAAAAAAGTATTAAGTCTTTAATGGAAAAAGCAACAGATCCAACAGACATTGAAATAATGCTAGGACTAGATGAAGACGACACAGAGACTACTGAATACATCAAAGAAACAATTGCTCCTTACTTACAAGAGTTAGGCGTAGAAGCAAGAGCAAACATTTTTAAACCATTGGGATATGAAAACCTGCACACTTATGTAAACACATTAGCAGGTGCTTCGTTAGGCGAATGGCTATTCTTTTGGAATGATGATGGCTTAATGGAAACACAAGGTTGGGATGATGTAATTAAAAGTTATGACGGACAATTTAAGTTACTAGCACCAAAAGATAATCACAATGGGCATCCTTATGCAATTTTTCCTGTAGTTCCTAGAGACTGGTACATACTTACTGGACACCTAAGCCAAAATGCACAGAACGATGCATGGCTTAGTCATATTGCATACATGCTAGACATCTTTGAACGCATTGATGTTGAGTTCATACACGACAGAGCAGACATCACCGGTAATAACGATGATGAAACATTTAAGAATCGTAAGTACATGGAAGGCAATCCTTCTGACCCACGAGACTTTGGACACGAAGCAATGCAACATGCTCGTGTAGCAACTGCACATAAAATTGCTTGGTTTATGGAAAAGGCTAATTTAGGCGATCTAACTTGGTGGAATGCTGTTAAAGCAGGTGAGCAAGATCCATTTGAAAAAATGAAATGGGCTGACGGTGTTAAAGGTGCAGGCCAATTAGCGTCAGTTAACGACGAACAACTACCAGACGATACTGTTCTAACATTGTAATGAATGCACACTTTGATCTAGTGATTCTAATCGATTGCTGGCCTATTGATGTGCTACCTGAACACTCCCACAATGAAGCAAATCAATTTTACAATACTATTGTAAATAGATTAAGTGAATACGATTTTAAAAATGTTGTACTAGCGGCGTATGACCCCACAGAAACTTCTAAGATTATACTAGATAATATCCATAGTAGTAATCATGGCAAAGATCTAAAAATTAAAAAATGTGATAATATGGTAGAAGTATTTCGTGAATTTCCTGAAGCATGTCACAGCGGCAAGAACTCTTACAATACACCAAATACTGTAAACATACTTATATGTGGTCACACATGGCAATCATGTACACACTGGCGTCCTTTAGGATTTATTCCTTGGATACAGCAGAACCAATCAGTTGCTACCCATCCAGATCTAGTATGGAACCCAGGTGATCTAGAAGCATTTGATCAATATGTTTTTGAAGACGATCCTTTTATCGAATGGCAGAAGGCTGTACCAGACACTTTTCCAGCGTATGAGTTAGGCACAGGTGCTGACGATGTAGAGTCTCCTTGCTACTGGGCTAACTCCTTAAAGTGGGCAAATGGCATTGGTTCTACTACACCTGAGCAATATCACCACCGTAGAGAAACATAAGTCATTGAAAAATAAAAGGAATTTTTTCCTTGACATTTAGGTGTGTTGTTGTTATAATAACAACATGAAAACACACGCAATGATAGATATCGAAACACTTGGAACTGAACCAGACTGTGTAGTACTATCAGTAGGTGCTGTTAAATTTAACCCATTTATGTCCACAGAACCACATGCTAAGACGCTGTGGAAGCCTGAAATTGATGCACAAACAACTGCTGATCGCAGTGTGCTAGATAGCACATTAGAGTGGTGGGCAAAGCAACCAACACACATTCAAGACGAAGCATTTAGTGAAGAGGGTAGAATACCTTTAACTCAGTTTATGGCTGAGCTAAACAAATACCTTGTTGGTGTAGATAAAGTTTGGTGTCAAGGTCCTCAGTTTGATATGGTTATACTTGAGAACTTGTTCAAGCAATTTGAACATCACAGAGGTTGGGCATTTTGGCAGATTATGGATTGCAGAACAATCTTTAATATGATGCCGATGGATCCGCGTAAAGCAATACAGCAGAATCTACATAGTGCAGATGCTGATGCTTACTACCAAGCAGTTTGTGTACAGCAAACATACAAACATTTCACAGTAACCGAGAGGTAAACACAATGGAAATCGTTATTACCGGACCAGCCGGGGGAAGACCTTACGACAAAGATGTAGCATTAAAACTTGAATCAGCAGTTCTTATTATGGCTACTAAGTTAGGAATTGCACACATACCAATGTGTTTTGATGTAATGCTAGGTCGTACTGTAAACAAAACCGATGGTGACTGCCAAGGTTGGTGTTTTGCTAACCAGTATAAAAAATCTAAGCCATGGGAAGTAAGTATTTTTGTTTGGCGTAAGAAGCGTTTCCGTGATATGATTAAAACTCTTGCACATGAAATGATTCATGTAAAACAATTTGTTAAGGACGAACTTGACCTAAGTGACAATAGGTTCAAAGGTAAAAAGTTTGTTGCTAAGAAAAATCAAAGTGAATATTGGGACGCTCCATGGGAGAAAGAAGCCTATGCAAAGCAAGATAAGTTAGCTCAATATTATTTCGATTATTTGAAGAAGAATGCTTGACATATGGTACATACAACTGTATAATAGCCAAACTAACTAAGTAGGATAACATCAATGACAATTGAAGTGATTGAACTCGACGAACAACCAGATGGCACTGCTAGACTGGTTCTAGACTTGGACAACGAAACAGCAAGAATATTAATCCAAAGTGCGGTTATTGCAGCCTTAACAGGATATGTAGATAAGCACGAAGAAAATTTTAGTCCATATCAAACGGAGTTAGACTTGTGAACAAATGCCTGAGTGGTGGAATTGGTAGACACAAGGGACTTAAAATCCCTCGATAGAAATATCGTGCCGGTTCAAGTCCGGCCTCAGGTACCAATTAAGTAGATCTCATTTTCTACTATAAATAATGAAATGAGTATGGTAACAGTCACATAACCAAACCAACAATAAGAAGGAGATTATCGTGTCAGTTGTAGTACCGGAACATAAGCACTTGATTATTCGTGCAGAAGTAAACAAGCCGCCCAAAGAAGCAAGTTGGGTGCATGGTTGGTTAAACCAACTAGTAAGTAAGATAGGTATGAAGGTATGCCAAGGACCAATAACAGCATATGTTGATGTGCCAGGCAATTGCGGTGTGACAGGTGTAGTTATTATTGAAACTAGCCATATTGCAATTCATGTGTGGGATGAACCTAATCCTGCATTAGTGCAACTAGATGTATATACATGTGGTCCGTTTAACAAGGAGTTGATCTTTGAGGAACTAGAACAAATGGAACCTGTAAAGATTGAATGGAAGTATTTAGATCGAGAGTTTGATTTAACTGAAGTAAGTCGATCATAGGAGATTCTGGTCTGCTCTCCCAGGGTAAAAAAGAGAGCAACTTGGGCCTGTAGCTCAGTTGGTTAGAGCATCCGACTCATAATCGGCAGGTCGAGTGTTCGAGTCACTCCGGGCCCACCAAATAATAGCTCAGTGGTATAATGGTATTACGGCGGTCTCCAAAACCGTAGATTGAGGTTCGATTCCTTACTGGGTTGCCAATTTTAGCAAATAAATAGTAGCAATGGACAATATTAGTAAAGAAATAAAAGCAGAAGTCAAAGAAAAGTTTGAAGATAGCACTATGACTAAAACTGGTCGACTTGCTATGGAACTGGCTGCTGAACGGTCTCGTCTTAGACAAGAGATGGAAGAACTACAGGTACAGGTTGAAGACCTAAGTCCTGCAACTCCTACTGGCACAGTTGATAGTTATGTTAAATGGGCTGCAACTTCTCTAGCAGTTGTAGGCGTATTTTTACAGAGTGCTGGTTTTATGACTGAAGGAAAAATAGCCTATGCACTAAGCAGTATTGCATGGATTTATGTAGGACATTGCTGGAATGATAAAGCAATTATGATAGGTAGTGCAATAACAGGTACAGCAGTATTAATGAATTTAGCAGAGTTAATAGCATAATGTTATACACTAATGCTAGTGATATAGACTTTACTAAACACAAACGATTATTTGTAATAGGTTGCAGTTTTACTTCGTGGATATGGCCTACCTGGGCAGATGTTATACATAAAGAACACCCACATTTAGAATATAGAAACTTTGCTTCAGCAGGGTGCGGTAACGATTATATGCTTACTATGCTTAGTCAACTTACACATGAATATGCATTAGGTAAAGAAGACTTAGTAATGATTATGTGGAGCTCATTTCACCGCTTGTCGTCATACCGAGCATATAATACTGATTACGATCTTAAAGAAGCAATAATAAATCCTGCATTAGCATTACTAGAACAAGACATACACCCAACAACTTGGAACTGGCGTAGTCAAGATGATCACTTAGGCCAACTATCATTAAATAGCGGTCCGAGTTATCAGTCATTTTGCGATAGAGGCTTCTTAATACGCGATTTAGCGGTAATTGATACTGTTACAACAGTTATGGAGCAAAGTGCGTACAGCGGCGCTTATATGCTGTCTGTGACCCCGGATAAGCAGGCTGAGTTCGATTCTACTAGTCCAACAACCTGGTCTGCAGATGTTTTAAAGTTATATAATCACATATATAACAAGCAATTAGGCAATGCTTTGTTTGATTTTACAGGCTTTGAAACAATGGAAACGCCTAAAGTACACTGGGAAGAACCTCACCCAGAAGACGATTATCATCCATCCGGTATACAATATTGCAATTATCTTAAAGAGCTAGGGTTTTCTATATCCACTGAAACAGAACTATATTGTAAACATCATGACGACAAAGTAGATGCAACTTTAGATGCACAAATACTCATAGATGACCCAAATTGGCATTACGATTTTAGAAATGGAAGTCAAAAATATCCATTATAATAGTTGACATATCAACAATATATGTTATAATAATCAACATAATTTAACGCAGGAAGAGACACAAATGTCAATTCATCCAGACTTAACAACGTTGGAGAAAATATTAAAGAAGCACGATTGGTATTTTGATTACAGTGATGATCATCGTGCGTGGGAAAAAGGTCGTAATGAACGAGATGAGATTCGTAGGCAAATGGATATTTGCTGTGGATTAGGACTTAGCAATATTGCTGATGAACTGTATAAAAAGTACAGTCCATAATAAATTTACCGTGGGTAGACAAGGGCGTGAAAAGGCGGCTTCTGAGTATATAAGAGTCGTGAGGTGCAGTGCATTTTTTAGCACAGCCAGAGAAAACTGGTGCGGGGCCTTTTCAAGACATACTGATTTATGAATGATAATTTTATACAGATTAGCAAAAATGTAGTGTCAAGTAGCACCTGCAATAATGCAATCAAAATAATAGACACTTGTATTGCTAGTGGATTTGAAAACATGAATACACATGATAATGATCCTGAAAGAAACGATACAGCATTATTTGCCAATCTAAAAGATAAACAGTGTCCTTTTGCTTCTGTAACAAAAGAAATAAATTCCATATTGAGGCAAGAATTCGTAAAGTACAATAACAGATATACTATAACTAATTTGCCTTCTAAGGCTGTTATAGTTCCTATGTTTAAATATCAAAAATCAGGACTTGGGCAAGGATTTACACAATGGCACACCGAACAGGGTCCATTAGGTAAAGCAAGATTTGCAGTTTGGATGTTATATTTAAACACTGTAACTGGGGGCGGAGATACATCCTGGTTACATCAAGAGTGTAGTGTAAAACCTACACAAGGTACTCTTGTTATTTGGCCTGCTTCTTATACGCATATGCACAGAGCAGAACCAGATTTACAAGGGAACAAATATATCGCTACTGGATGGTTTGAATATCCTAGCGATTAAAAAGGTATCTCCCGATAGCTCAATTGGATAGAGCAACGGCCTTCTAAGCCGTAGGTTGCAGGTTCGACTCCTGCTCGGGAGGCCAAAAACACGGAAAGGTGGCTGAGTGGCTTAAAGCGTCTCCCTGCTAAGGAGGAGTACGGGTAACTGTACCGAGAGTTCGAATCTCTCCCTTTCCGCCATATTCGGTCGAATAAATATTACTATGATAGACTTCAGTAGAAAATATAATAGACTATTTGCAATAGGTTGCAGCTTTACTAATTACAATAATTGGCCTACATGGGCGGCAGTATTATCATCTGAATTAAACATTCCTGTGTACAACTTAGGTCATTCAGGTGCAAGTAACAAATACATACAGAGTCAACTATTTTTATTAGATAATGCCTACAAACTTACAGCAGATGATTTAGTAATAACACAATGGTCTATGCATAGTAGGTACAGTGTTTTAGGAGATAGTTTTTACAGCGATTCAAAAGAGTGGAAACACTGGGGAGATATCACAGACAAGAATGTAAAATTTAGTAAAGAAATACAAGAAGAAGTTAACGGTATTTCTAAATTCCAAACATACAATACATTACTACTGGAATCGCAAATAGCAATTAAGTCATCAATTGTTTATCAAAACACATTGCCTTGTACTTGTATAAACTTGCAAATGCAACCTATGCTAAAGGAAGAAAAACTGGTTAACATATACGGTAAGATAATGCCTAGTTTTGTTAATGTATTATTTCCAGGTTACAATAGTTATGCAGATGTGATTGAAGATTGTTTAGAAATACAAGACAACTTAAAATTACATAGTAAATATAGAAAAAGAGAATTATTACTAAAAGCAACAAAAAATAAACAAAAATATGATGTGCATCCTTTACCAACTGAGCATATTGCATACTTAGAAAACATCTTCGAACACACATTTAGTAAACAAGTAAAAGAGTTTGCTAATGATGACGAGAATAAATGGTTTAACAATCCAGACTCCACAACTGCAAAAGACAGAGATAATACTTACTACAAACTTGAAAGCCTACAAAAGAAACTTTCATTGCCAGGTTGACAATCTAACATACTGACTGTATAATAAATACTTGTTCGTGGGGCTATAGCTCAGATGGGAGAGCGGTGCCTTTGCAAGGCATAGGTCGTCAGTTCGATCCTGACTAGCTCCACCACTTTAGGTCAACAGCATTTGGACCGAATTCTAAATAATGCAATAGAGTAGAGGGTAGGGCGGCGAACCCTACATTCGGTCTGGTAGTTAAACGGTTATAATTCCGCCCTGTCACGGCGGTGTTCGGGGTTCGATTCCCCGTCAGACCGCCATTATTGCGGGTGTCGTATAACGGTTATTACAAGACGTTGCCAACGTTTAGATGGCGGTTCGATTCCGCCCACCCGCTCCAACTTGGATGAATGATGAAAGATGCAATGATAATAGACAATGCAATGCCAGACAACATTGTAGAAAGATGGAAAGACCATTATGTAAATAATGTTCGTCTTACATTGTCGAGACACGAAGCTGAAGAATCTGATCCTGCATTTTTATCTACATTTTTTAGCCTCCAAGATATGTATACCGTTTTTGATTGTGAATCCTGGTTATTACCATATGCTCAGCAATTCAATCCTAATATTAAAATTAAGCACTTAACTAGAGCTCACTTAAATGTAAACACAGAACAAGATAAGATGGTAGGACACATTGATATTAATCCAGACAGGTTTGTCGATGATTCATTTTATGTTAGTTGTCTAATTTTTTTAAATCCTAAGATTGACAATTATGTAATTGGAAATGGCCTAACAGTAGGAGAAACTGAGATAGAAAATGTATTCAATCGATTAGTAATTTTTGATGGCAGGACTTGGCATAAAGCAGACACACCAATAGATAACTTTGTTAGACTAACTGGCTATTTTAGTTTTAGTAATATAAAAGGACTACGAGCTTCAAGTTATCAACAAAAAAATGTGTGGCACCGATGATAGATTTAAAATTATCTAGCATATACGAAAACCCACTAGTAGATGGCAAATGTCTTCCAGAAGATTTAGATGCTATAGGTGATGAGATAATTGAACGCAGTAGTGAAATATTTCCATGGGACGACGAACTTAATGATTATGATTACATGTCCGGAAGTTGGAGGACATATCATGACTACACTTGCATAGAAATTTTTCCTAAATTAAAATTTATGTTTGGGTGCAT
>WLWE01000699.1_pt1 | contig 28240 bp, 29 predicted proteins | sample 6718301 | NCBI WGS metagenome assembly WLWE01 (sample SAMN12718691, study PRJNA515312) | sponge metagenome | isolation source: marine sponge | host: Mycale hentscheli | place: New Zealand: South Island, Marlborough, Capsize Point | collected 2003-05-01 | reverse complement strand
TACTTCGTTGCATTGACGAAAGCGATCCCGCACGGAAGCTAATAACGTGATTTCGGTGATGTCGTCCGCGCCGTCCACATCCGAGTGATAGATGGCCATGACTAGATAGACGCGGAGTTGATCGAGTAGATCGCTTGGTGCTTCGTCCTCCGACTCTACTGGTGCTTTCGCTGGCGGACAATAATCTGTGTTGGTGTTTTCAACTATAAAATCTACATAACTCGTCCCGCACCCATACATACCCTCAAAGAAGTTTTCTACCTTGCTACCCTTTCGCTGGCACCTATTACAATATTCGTCAGCGTCGCCCCTGTCCTGTCCGCACTGGAGGCGAAAGGTCGCGTGCGTTTTACCCAATCGCTTGATGGCGTCGGACCCCATCGCCCGCTCCCATTGGACCGCCCCAGGGCATATCGTGCTACCCCTGCCAGTGATAAAGTCCTGCTCCCTTTTCACTGCCTTATAGGTCACTTTCTTGATAGGCAGGCCCCCGTTGATATCGTCAGAGATCTTGCCGTCCCGCTTAAATACAACATTTTCGTCGCCCTTGAAATAGAATTCGTTGTCAGCCCCCTCAGGGTTGTCAGGTGTATTCGTGTATTGAATCTGGTAATGGTCCTTGGTCTTCCGACCCCTGCGATTACCCGACACCTTTTTCGTGGCGACCTTTTTATCGCTTTCGGCCTTGGCACCCGCCATTAGATTGTAGAAAGTTTCAATCAGCGCTGGATTTTTGACCTTCATATACGCATCGCCAGTCTTTTTGTCGGTGGCGAAGGCAATCTGCCCCATAATCCCAATCGGTCTGAATTTATCAGCACATTCGGACTGATTCAGGTCCTTGAATTGGTCGGATGGCATTTTCGCCAGCACTTCTGCCCAGGCCGTCGCCTGACGCTGGTCCAATGGCAATTCGGGGGGTGCCGACTTGGACTTTTTAATCGCCTGCCTGTGCTTGGTCAATAGCGGGGCGATTAGGTCGTAATCGTCCAGCGCTTCCAACTTCGCGATTTTTTCGGCAGGTAGGACCAGACGGAGGTCAGCGATCGCTTGGGCGAATTGGGCGGACATTTCGGTTGCGTTTAGTTGCTTGTGCTCGGTTGCTCTGTGGTTGTTGCTAATGGGGGTAGATCTCAACAAACAATCAAATTTTTTCGTTCGCGGTTTCCGTGTCAGGACACACCCGATTTCTGGGTTGCGTTTCGTTGCCTTAGTGGTTTTTTCTAATGGGGGTAGATCTCAACAAACAATCAAATTTTTTCGTTCGCGGTTTTCGTGTCGGGTAATCGCCTGGTTGCGTTCTATTGCCCTAGTTGTATGACCTGACACGGAAACCGCGAACGAAAAAATTTGATTGTTTGTTGGATAATTGTCCGACATACTAAAAACTAAGGCAACTGAACGCAACCCGCGAAACTCAAGCAACCGAACGCAACCGAGATGCCGAATGGGGTCCGTGCTAGGGGCAATTCGCAGGTGGCCAACCGCCGACGCAATCAACAACGCGATATAGCGGTCCGAGCAGAAATGGTCGCACCCGAGATTGTGATACAGGCAGAACCCATTTCGGTCCAGGCTGACTCTGACATAACCCAGCAACTCCGACAGAGAATTCGTGAGTTGGAGGCACAGGTGAAACAGGTCAAGCAGAATTATAAATCTGCCAAGAAGCAAGCAGATGACCACGATAATATTATCACGAATATGACTCAATACTTCAAAAATATGTCGCAGGAAATCGGTCTGAGCATCGGTGATGTGCTTAGTCCAACTTGGTTGAATACATTTACCTCTAAGGTCAAGGGTCTTCAAGGGGAAAGGGACAGCACCCGACTTCTACATATATCCAGTCAGGCGATTGCTGACTTAGCCACCCAGGAAAGGGACACTGCTGAGGCGAAATACCACAAGGCAATCAACGGAACTCTGCTGGCATTCCAAGAGACAGAGATACAGGATCTCCAAGAAGAAAATGATAAACTTATGAAATTGAATAAATCATTGTTGAATATCAAGAAGAAGGACAAGGACCAAATAGAAGCATTGTTGAAAATTAATGCTAATCTGACTGAGGATTTCGCTAAGGTGATTAATAAAATCGGGGGCAAGAAGATTAGTATTGAGGGAATGAATGTTTCAACAGCAGAATGCCTGGAAAAATATGTGGTGGGCAATCCAGATATGGATATGGCGTGCTGTCAGAGTAATAGGGGGTTGGTGATTCAGGGCAAACGCCTTATTGACACCGATTCAAACAATATATATGGATATGACCCGAAAACCAAGGTTGTATATGACGACGACGATGGTGAGATTCTGGGTAAGTTAATCAAGAAGAATGGAAAACTTGAAATTCAATGGCAACCGCCATCGTCTGATTCTGATTCTGAGTAAGTTGTATATTATACAAACTTCGTAAAATATTGTATGATCTCAATTATTCTATATAGCAGGATATTTTTTATGGCACTTTATTTCAATTGATACAAATAAATACAAACTTCGTATTATCTCTTAATCATATAAATATATAAACATATATGATTATATTCTATTGTAATACTATGGTTAAATATATCAATAGTGATTCTATTAGTGGATACTATAAAGGGCAGTTAATCGTCACCCGTAAATTAACCAATGAAATGGATTTAGAATACTGGAGATCTACAGCACATAATTTTTTATGTGAAGGATTAAGAAAAGGACATTCAATTCAATTTATGAAACGATTCAATATCAACTTTATTAAAATGGTTAGATACAAGGACACAATTAGGCAACCTAATGAAGAAGATTGGGATACAATAATGACTGCTATAATGATACTGATTAAATTAAAAGTTATAGAAGAAGACGGAGAAAGGGAAGGGTTATTAATTATGCGAGCGAAAGGAAACCATTCTCATCGCAATTAATTTCTAGACTCTCATCACTCATATCTCCTTCATATTCACTTCCCTCACTATCTATATCACTGCTGGCTGGGTCAATATCCTCTAATTTATCGTCTTCTATTTCTTCATTGGAAGGGATTTCTCTAAGGGGTGGTTCCTCCGAAACAATCATATCTACGTCCTCTTCCTCCGAGTCTTCGCTACTTTCACTTTCAGTCTTTCTCTGTAATGCCATATGAGTCAATAATTCAACTGGATAATGTTCGCACAATAAATCATAATAAGTTTCAATTAAATCGTTTCTACCAGCATCAATAACTAGATCGCCAATCTCACAGAGTGCTTCAAATCTCTCGTCCATTTATATTTTAACAAATAATAATTTTATATCGTTAATTTAAAATTATTTAAATTCAAATGCTTGTGAATAATCTGTTTTACTGAAATCGGGACCTTCCTCCGCATATTCTGCTTCAATCTGGTCCTGTTTATTTTTACTCTGTAATAGTGTTGATACTAAACTTAAATCAGCATTTACCTGCTGGTCTATTTTAAATATAATCGCAGAATTTAAATCGCACCTAGCCAACTGACCATTCGGTTCGTGGATACTACATCGTATTCGGGTTAATACTCGGTCCATTGTATTCGTAAATACAATGTCTCCACCCATACCATTTAGGAAATCTCCATAAGGGTTCGCTTTATTCGTGACGCTGACAATAGGAAGAGTTATACCACTTCTAGCACCACCTAAATATCCATTTTCTTCTATTATATCACTTCTGATTGTATAATATGGTCTAAGAGTTTTAGTCGGTAATCTCTCAGCAGTGATTTTAATACTTTCAACTGGACTACTAACAATTACAGGATAAATCTGTCTTGATGTTTGGGCGGAGTTCCCTGGTGAAACAATCACTTGTTTAGGGATTGTATTCGTAATCTGAAAGGTCTCTGAGTTCTGGACCTCCATAGAATAATTGATTAAATCTCCTTCATTTATATCAGCATTGGTTGTTATAACATTTACATTATGAAGGTCAGCATTCGCCCCGTGTGCCTTTATTCTTACTTGCCTTGAAGAAAGAGAATTCGGATTGTGAAATTGATTGTATCTGAAACCCATAATCCCCACCAAGGCCCTATCCCAATATTCCTCAGGCACAATCCAATCCTCTATGAATAATCCACTATGAGCATCCATTATTGAAAATGGTTTAACATTTCCATTGATATGAGTCACAGGCACAGGAGTCCCCATTCCTACCAATGACGCATTGAATATATTATTATAGGGTGCTATTTCGGGAGTATAATTATTCGGCAACATCACCTTGTTGATTTTATAACATTCTTGATCTCCATTGGGATTACTAGGAATCTGGACGCCCTGTGAAGTATATCCACCAGCATTGTAAATCTGACCTTCCCTTTCAGCACAATGTAAATATTCTATCTGAAATCTCTGCTGTGCTTCACTATAATTGAATAATGGTTGATCGGCACCTAAATAAACTCCGAATTTATAAGGGTCTAATTTAAGGGAGGCAGCAAGATTATTATTCTGCCATAAACTATAGTCTTCTTGTGAATAATTACTCTTATTTCTACCCAGGTCATCTGTGTTTCCATTATATAAAACCATTGCCATTGTTCCATAAGCACTGAAATGATAATCAAAACCAAATCTACGCCCACCAGCAGTTCCAATCTGATAATCAACAGGTTCATATGAGTTATTCGGTTGTAAAAATATTGATGGTATTGTCCCACCTGTCTGAGTGAATTGAAATCCAATCGTGTAATAAACACCGCCAGGGGCAACTGGTAGTTGTCTCCTTATTTTTCGTGCGAAGCCATATGCTAAATCATTATAATTCGCTTCTAACCCCTCACCATCAATTGTTCCATAATTAGGTCCATAATCTGTATATCCAACATCGTTTTCATTCAATCCTTCTGTTTCAGGATTATAATCAATAAATAATGGAAATGTTCCCTGCGAAGCACCAACTGCCGATTGATAATAATCATATCCAAATTTAGGCACTCTTTCGTCTTTTAATATAGGGAAATCACTTGGATAATTTATTTCCGCTGGTTCATTCGGTCCATCGTCATATAGATTCATATGTAAGAATCTTGTTCTTGTAGCAGTCACAGCAATACCCTCCTGATAATATTCGTCAAATAATTCTGGATAGATTGCCTGTGTATCAAAGAATTTCTTAAATTTCAATATATTTTCTTTCGTCCAAGGGATAGTAGTATTGAAAACTCGGTCTTGCGATCTTGTGTAGTCTGTGTCAGTAGTTATAAATCCAGTTGAAGCATTGAGTTCTTTTCCTGCCACATATAATTCGGGACGCTTGATTCCTATATGCTGATATGACATTAAATATTCATATGCTTTATCAGCATTCCAACTCCCATCAACTTTTTCAAACTCAGTTAAATTAGAAGAATTAAAACTTGTTGCTGTCGCACAATGATATAGTTTATAACTTGGAGTTTCGGTTTTAAACGAAAGCACTTGATTAGAAGCATTCTGTGAATTCGCAGTTAAATCATACGACAGCATCTCAATATCAGTCCTTTCGTTCAGTTCTTCTGTTAATTGAGTCGCAACATCAGTCGGAGCATTATACCCTGGATTCACCTTCAATTCTAACAATTCTTTAACTTGTATATAATCTCCAAGAATTGCTGGGTCTCTTAATGCTAAACATTCAGAAGCATTATAAGAAGAATTAGCAGTGGTTGGTGGAAGAAAACTATCACTTTCGCTAGCAGCTATACTGAATAAAAATCTATGATGTGATTCACTATTATCACTCGCATTGGCACTCATTGTAATTGTAGTATCGGTTTTCGCTATGACAGAAGCATTGGAAGGAAAATAAAAAGGAGCATCAATCTCCATTTTTAATAGAATATTACTAGTGGATTCTCCAGCATTAACCTCAATGATTGGTGATCCACTTTTCGCTTTTCCTAATATACCAACTGACACAGCAGTTGGGTGTGCGTAAAATGTCTGTTTCGCCTTGAAGATCGTATATCTCCCTCCGTCATTATATCCCGCAACCTTCGTAGGAATAGTCTCAGAAGAATAGGCGGGCCATTTACGCAATTCAACATCCGATAAACACATATTTAATGTAGGTCTTGCGTGAGGGCAAGACCCTAAATAAAATCCAGTCGGAACCCCTGTGTGAGGTGTTTCGTCAAAATTTCCCCAAGCATTGCCCGTCCCTTCTCCCGTTTTTAATCCAGCAAAATTTCTCGGTAGAAATGTGTAGTTTTCACCATTAGCACACTTATAAGGAGAAACAACCCAATGTAATGTATCGTCTCTAACCTTTATTTTCGTTTTAACTAATGAAGCATTTTCTAAATGATATTTCTCAGGGAGATTTTTATCATATAATAACTTTTCAACATTGATATGCTCCACTTCTACTTCTACACCTAATTCTTCACCCTTTATCTGTATCTGCCCTGCTTCTGCTCCTATCTCTGAAACGAATGAACTATGAACTGATATACTATCGCCTGGCTTCAATTGAAATCCAGTGCCAACTCTATTCGTCCATTGTGCTGGTTGAGCATTATTATTATTCTGTGCTTCTTCTGATTGGGATCTAGCACATTCAACAATGGTTGTTTTCGTGTATCCACTCATTTATTTATGAGTGATAAATTAAAAATAAAGTTATGAGTTTAAAATTTTAAGCGAATGATATGTCCATTACGCCATCACGGAGAGTCGCCATTTTAACAACTTGGAGATATGCTCTGAGAGTAGAAGGACTACCCATAGGATTACGAGTATCATATAATTCAATGCCACGAGAATTGACACGCTCACCCTTATTCAGACGATATGCCGTATAAAAGAATTTCTGTGCTGAATCTGTCTTCATAAAGTATCCCTCAAATGATTCGCTCCCAGGAACATCACTATCCTGTGTTGCTAATCTACCCTCGCCACGATATAAATCACGAGAAATATATGGAACCCTACCCTCCGATTGGAATACATTATGGAAATGACGAGCATCATTATCAACGTCTATCGGATAAAGGAAATTATCATTATATTTTATATTCGTTGTCACCTTTCCAGTGCTTGTATCGCTAATAGTCGGTCCATCCGCAACATATTCATTGAGTAATGTCTCCGCCGTTGTGCCAGTGAGAGTTGCCATAACAACAACCTTATTTATAATTCGTCCAGCACCACCTACATTCTGTATTAGCCCATTCTGAAATTCTGCCGCCGAAACAGTTCGCTTCATAAATTGATAATCAACATAATTGAATGACATTGTGGAATTCGCTTGGCGATACTGCTCCATCATTTCCTGCGGATAAAAAATATAATCGGCGACCAACTGACAATCGGGGCGATTGAGAGTTAAATCCTTAGTGAGTGTTTTTCCATTATTGTGGCATACTCGCGAAGAATATCCAGCATTATCATCAGTCTGCTTGTCCTGGAAGGTTAGGTGAATAGACACCTGCTCGGACATCATATAGAGCGGGAGTTGATTGAGTTTCAGGAAGGGGAATAGGTCCGCAAGTAGCACCGAATATTGAGGTTTTCTAATCTCATTCTGCCAATCCCATACAACACCAGTTGCTTCGGGGTCAGACGCATTATTCAACTGCTTGAAGAATTCGTTGCCAGGATCTTGGAGAGTCGCATCTCGGGCATTATCAATACCAATGCTCTCAGACTCCTTGATTGATTCAACATTAGATGCCGAAACATCCGCAGAGGCATATGCGAATGCCCTATTCAGTAATTTAGGTTCAATCGTCATATATCTCCCACTGACTACTTGCTCTCGCTCCTTGATTGCGTCAGGGGGAAGGAAGCAAGTTTCATATGCGGCGAAATGACCATAGTCTTCTATTTCGCATAGAGTCTTAGTGCCGACACGAAGGGAAGCACGCTGAATAACCGAATTTATACCAATATTCGCAGGGTAGAATGCTCTGTTGGTATTCTTGGAAGCATTCTGGACGCAATCACCCAAAGAAGAAAATGTGATGCGAGAATTGCTATGAAGAATACCCTTATTCTCTAAAACAAATCTACACTCTCTATCACTGAAAATAACTGGATCAAGAATATCCGTCTGGACATTAATCGCTGTGTCAGTTGAAACAGCGCCAATTTTAACCAAATCGGGAATCTGAGATGCTTGTGGTTGCGAAGGGGCCGAAGAAGAATTCATATTATAGTATATGAAAACAAAAAAATAAAGGTTAAATTTTAAAATATTGATTCCTTGATTAACGATTAAACAATCTGGAAGTAAATTGTTGTAGATTTAATTCTTCTCTCTTTCCATCCCTATATTCGTGTTGAGTTAATCTATTCAATTGCGATTTAATGAAAGGTGGGGTCTTTCTATCCTTATTGTCATTGACACATTCTGGATACTGAGCAATGAATAGTTGCTCCATTCTAAATGCTTCGTGCTTAAAACATATACACAATAATTCTATTTTAGACTTGCTTAAATCTAACTTTTTCGCAGAGCAATAACAAGGTTCGGATTTATGGAGTCTATGTCTCAATTCTAAATCCAATCCAGTTTCTCCAATATAAATATCCTTTTCGTCAGTGATTTTATAAATATAATGAAAATTCATTAATCCCTGAGTTGATGAGACCCATTTATCTCTCTTCAAATCATAAATACTATGATCTGGAAATACCTTGTAATCATTCTCCCATTTAGTCCCTTTTAGATAATCATATCCAATGTATTCTAATGTATCCATTATCATTACTTTAACTTATATGATTAACCTTTATATCTGTTTCATATAAGTTATTTTCTATGCTTCGGGTATATAATTAATGTCCGTCTCCGAGAAATGGATTAATAACTGGTGGCATTGGATCAATTGCTATTTCGGGAGAATAAACGGCGCAATAGGGCATATTATTCGTGAAACAATACATTTCGGAACAAGCCCCTAATTCCATTCCAGTTTCTCCCTCAATTAATTGACACACATTACAACCATCATTCCAAGTTAAACAATTAGTCGGATATTGACACATTTCTTCCCATATTCTAACACATTTCCTCGCTATTTCGCACCAAGTATATCCAGCAGAAGCAAGGCAACCATTGACATAATCATTTCCAAGAGGTTTCGGGGGCATAATATTAATACTATATATAATAACTTTATTACATTTTTTTAAAATTTAATGATTTATTTCATAACTTGGATTGAACCCTGCGACGAAACAATAGTCTGGCGCGAATGAATAAATAAAAAGACAGCATTCGGGTGATCGCTGGTTAATCCTAGTTGGAGTTGGCAACCGAAAGGCACCATAGAGAAATCAATTCCAGAATTAGAAATCTGGTCATAATTGATTCCAAGACCCCAAGCACTTCCACCCTTGATAATCTGCTTACAGGTTAGATAATTCGTGCCACAATCAAAGTTTCGCCATACAGAAGTATCCACCGAAGAACGAGCAATCTTAGAGAAACCCATAACTGCGTCCATATAGTTGCGAATAAGTTGAGGGTCTCCCGTGGTGTTTAAAGCGGTTGTTTTCTGTAATGTATCAATATTATATTCTAATGGAAATCGCTCACCAGCACGGGTGAATACTGCCTGCTCTACATTCGCCACTGAACCATTGCTATTCGTAAATGGAAGAGTAGCAAGGCCGTCTCGGGTGAATGAATTAATATGCCCCGAAGGAACAACATTCATAAATGCTCCAAGAACAGATTTAAGACCAAGGTTGAAGTTGAGAATAGCATTAGCAGAATTGATAGTATTGTAGTAGGAGGAAATAGAGTTGTATGTAAATGTATTCGTAGTCTGAGACTGAATCTGTTTCATCTGATCCATAGATGGACTCTGGACTTCGCAGATTAGGCGAACATTAGATAATTCATAATAAGCATTCAATAGGTTAGTGTCAGTATTGTCATCAGAGAATAGAACCTGCTGATCTGGGGCGAGTTGAATCTCAACCTGAATTCCACCAACACCCCACTGATTAGAGAGAGGAATAGGGTCCTGACCCATAAATAATCCAGACACAAGCGGGATACAGAATGAATTAGGTGAATCGCCACCAGAACCCCCCTGTGCGTTTTCAACAACTGCGGTCTGCTGTGCCTTGTAGTTAGGGAAACGAAGGGATGTCTCATATGCGTGGCAAGCGAAATCACCCTGCGATTGAGTCACCGATAAATAACTTGACATCATACGATTGTGGTGATTAATGCTTTCTATGGTCTGACCGCTATTCTGCGAAAATATGGATAGAGTGTCAATAACCGAATAAATGCCAAGACGCTCATTCATCCGAATGCCATCTCCGACTGCTGGAATATCAGCAGCGTCCTTCATAATTGTGAAATTGCCACATAGGCGGATAGAGCCAGGGACGATATAGCGCTCCTGTGCGCCGATTAATAGTTGGATTGTAGGTTGCCCATTCTTATACGATAGTTTTCCGTCACTCGTGATATTGGACGGCACGATTTCTAAATGCTGATTACTTGCGACACTCATTTACTCTTCACCAACATTTTATTTTAGGTGTAATTTTAAAAAATATATTCATTAATAAATGGTTAAAATGGTTGTGAAGAAATCAACGAAACCAGGGAAGAAATATATGGCAATATTCACCAGGGATAATGGTAGAACGAAAACAACACATTTTGGAGCAAGTGGAATGTCCGATTATACAATTCATAAGGATAAAGAACGAAGGGGGCGATATAGAGATCGACACAAGAAGGATTTATCAACAGGAGATTATATGAGAGCAGGTTATTTATCATATTATCTGTTATGGGGCGAAAGCACTTCATTCAGAGAGAATTTGAAATCGTATAAAAAGAGATTTAATCTGACCTAGTATATAATGGAGGACACTGAAGAGCGATTTATCCAGATTGAGAGAATGTCAGTAGATCAGGCGGCAGGTGCTTTCGTAATGGTTGCTGGAGCAATCGGTAGTTTATTATTGGTGATTTGGCAATCTAAGTGCCATTGTAAGGTGAATTTATGTTATATATTTTCTTGCGAAAGAAGACCCCCCAATGAAGACGAAATGAAATCATTAAAGGACCAAGCGAAAGAATTAAAAGAAAAAAAGAAAAAAGGGGATCCCGAAGAAAACAAGGATGCTACACCTAGGCTGGTGCCGAAATCTAGTCTGGAACCTGAGATCGTCTCACCATAGGGTGAAGAGGTTTAACCAATTCAGGTGAGAATTCTGTCATTATATGGTATTTAACCAGTGTATCAATGATATAATTCTTAAAAGTTTCACACGCTAAGGAAAGATCCATTATATAAATATTAGAAATTAAATTTGATAGTTTTAAGAAAAAAATATCCATATTATAATTGTATGAGTGCCAATCCTTATCCCTTGATGTGGTCATTGGGAAATCAAGATCATTTGCCTTGCGGAGAATTACCCGAGCATTATCAAGGGACACCTTATTCATATGAAAATTTTGAAAAGGACGAGCATTGGTATTCTGATAGTAATTTCTTTGGAAATCCATTTGAAGAAGAAAGAAAGCATTCATTCTTCTTTGAAGAGGATTGGGATAGTGGAGAGGATAATTATTCAATCCTTGGACTGAAAAGGTCGGCATCTCAGGAAGACATAAAAAATGCTTTTCGTCAGAAAGCAAGGGAAACTCACCCTGATAAGATCGGAGGCGATGGTGAAGAATTTAAAAGGGTAAGGGAGGCATATGAATGTTTAATAAGTTAAATATCGTCGCCCTCAATCGGTTCTTTTAGTTTATCAATCTCTTCTTTTAGTTCTGTAATAACTATATTCTCTTGTTCTGCTTTCCAAGTATCATAATGACATTGATAAGCGTCTTGAATTACTTTATGCCTTTCTTCTTTCAGTTGTTCATTTTCTTCTTCTAATCGCTCATAGCCTTCGTCATATTTAGTAATTAAATTCATTTTCTCTTTATTCAATTGAATATTCATTTCTTTCAATTGTTCTATTTCAAGTTTCTGTGCTTCAATGATTTTCATTGCTTCTGCCAATTGAGTCTGTAATTGTTTTTCTTTATCACCCATTAGATTTTTAGCAATCCGCTCTGCTTGTTTCTGGTCCATATGTTTCCATTTTTCAACTTGATCCTTGAATCTCTTGAATTCTCTGCCTTCCGTTTCACCTTCTTTATTAAGTCGTTTCAATCTAGAAGTCCAATTAGTTTTCGCGTGCTTCGGATTGCTGGCAGTATTCCATTTACCATTTCTTTCAAGGTAATTAGCATATTTATTAATCAAGTAAGAGAAGTTTCCCTCCATATCGTATTCGTCAATAATGTCTTGTAGCATAATTGCTTATATGCCCCTGTTTTTAAGTGTTTTCGTAAATCCTACGAAGTTCGTATTTATTCGTATGATCTCAATTATTCTATACTACAATATATTTTTCTATACACTCTTTATGGAATTATACAATATTTTACGAAGTTCGTAGTATCTCTTATTTTCTATGATATTTAGTTCATATAAACAATCAAATTTTTTAGTTCGCATTTTTACTGGCAAGTCAAAATATAAAATATGTCAATTTTAGATATTTAATATCCTGTTTTACCTTTACCATTTTTCCCTTTCGCCTTAGGCTGGGATTGAAATACTTCACTTGGTTTCACCTTCTTATGCTCCTTTACTCTCTTAGGCACATTATGCTGAGTTTCACCGCATACATTATTCTCGCACCCTTTCATTTTCTTCGCTGGTTTCTTCTTATGAGTCATTTTTTAATTTTAACAGAGAAATTATTTTATATGTGTTAAATTATAAATATGAGTCTCGTAGTGGCAACTTCGCGATTAGCAGAAAATACGGCACAGACGGATGCCGAGAAACCAGCACACTTTATTAACTATTTCAGATCGCCAATTGAAATTGAACCTGATAGTGAAATAGCGGTTGAAAGTGTTAAAATTAAACGCACAGGAAATATTACCATTACCGCAGCGAATTATTTTACTCACACTTGGGGTGAAGATCCGCTTGAAAGGTCTGCCTCCACAACTGGTGTTTCGGGGGGCGATACAACAAGGGAGGGTCCGAAGTATCAAGTCAATGTGCCAAGACCAATTCAACTTCCTCCTAAGACATATGAATTAACTGAATACGCAGATAAAGTAAAAGAAGTATTGAATACTATGTATGCTGATCCTAGAATATTCAATAATGCTAATGTAGGAATCAATACAGATTCGGCTGGTCGCGAAAAGGGTCTTGATATTACATTGAATGCGAGAACAACCGCAATTAACGAATTGGCGAATACGGCAATGACATATTATTACAATGTTAAACGACCCAATGCGAATACGAATAGTAGTGGATTGTCATTCAATCCTGCGAATGGTATAATTCAGAGAACGGCGCCCACCTCCAGTCTTCCATCTAATACTGCCGCGATTGGTATTATTAAGAATAGACCCCTATGTCTCAATGGGGGCAATTTCACTTATCAATTCGCAAATGCTTCTGCGAACTATGTAATCGCTGGATTAACTCGTCCATTTCTTCAAGCAAAACTTAATACAGGAGCAAAACCTTCTGGTGCTGTAAGTTTCAAGACAAAGGATCTCTTTCCATTCAAATGGAAGAACGATAATAAATTAATGACATACGCAGGGACAGAACAAGAATTGGCACCACGATTCCATATGGATTATGGTGTTATGGTTTCCGAACAAGGTGTTTTCATAATGAATTCAGCGGCATCAACAAACAGAGCAGAAATGAGACACTATGAAATTCAATATTGGCAAAGCGGTGGAAGTCATTCGGGTAGTAGAATGACCAAATCGCAATTCTATGCTTCTTATGACAGAGTGAGATTCAAGGGTGATTATGATGGAATATCGGTTTATTTCGGACAGACTGGAAAACCAGCATATGACCAAATGTGCGGTCCGAATTTAGATGCTGACCCTAATAATTGTTTAAAACCAATCAGTGAAAACACACAAGCACTCTATCCAGTGATTAGTATCGGAACAAGTGGAGTAGATACAGAGATTCAAGAACTTGATTCTTATAATATGACTTATAAATATCCTGTTTATACCGAAGCATCAACTGCGGGAGAACCAAATAGTTATACACCTGGCGATGACTTCTATTCTAATAACAGATTAAGAGACCGAATCGCAATCAATCTAAAAGGAGAAGAACAAGAGTTTTATCAATTTCAACCAAATCGTCCAACAAAAGCAGTAACGGGAGCAATTAGTCATATAGACTCAGCAACCAATATATTCATTAATAATCAAGCGGGAGCGAGTCCAGCAGCATATCCATTCAGCGGGTCCAATGCTTCGGGGGGGGCCGCGTCCAAGCACACCCTTTCGGTTGGAAGAATTCCAAGGTCGGACCCTGGATATTTAGGACTCAACTCAACCCAGATTTCTTCACCAAATATGGGTCTTCAATTAGGTTTCGCTGATAGAGGATTATTGACTCAACCGCAAGGTGTAATAGATGGATATGTATCTGAAACAACACCAGTGTCTATTCTATTCACCTCACCTTCCGAACTTGAAAAGGGCGCACAATCATCATTCATTCGTCTCCCTGGATTAACTCATAAATCGTTTAATGGTGGGCAACAGGCATTAAGTAAATTCGTCTATCACGTGCCACAATTCAGCAACGATGGAAGAGAAACTGGTAATCTATATTTCGCACCTGGTGAAAAGACCTATGTAGCACTTATGAACCCAACGAAAATATTATTGAATCATTTACAAGTCCAAATTGTTGATGTGAATGAAAAGGAAATCAATTCATTAACGGGAACAACTCAGATTGTATTTCATATAAGAAAACGCAAGTAAATTCAAGTAATTCCACAGAATTTTTAAGAATTATCACTAAATTTTTTTATATATCCTAGAATAAATGGTGGATTATTTAGCGGATGTTGTTATGCCTGAAGAGCGAACTGATGAAATCATTGAGGAACAAATGGATATTGACTCGGAAGGGGAGATTGAATTAGAATTAGAGGAAGGAGAACCTGAAGAGAGCGCCCCAGAAGAAGAAATCCCTGAGCCTGTGAGGAAAAGGGAAAAAATCCCTCAAGAAGAAATATTCAGTCCCCCGAAGGTGAAAACTATATTGGAACCTGATCCAGTCCCCGAACCCGTAGAAGAGAAACCACCCAAGGGATTCACTAAAAGTGGAAAACCAAGAAAGAAAAGGGAATTAACACAACAGCAATTGGATAATCTAAAAAAGGGTAGAGAAACAGCATTAGCGAATCGTAGGAAGAATAGAGAGTCTAAATTATACGAGAAAAAGGTTAAGGAAGAAGACGCTGAATTGGTCCAGAAGTATAAGGCGAAAGAAAGGCAGAGATTAAAGAAACAGATTGAAACTCCACTAGAAGAAGAAAATAAACCAATTATAGTTGAAAAGGGATATTCTCAATCACAATTGGATGAAGCAGTAGCAAGGGCAGTAGAGCAATCGGTTAATAGAGTTGAAACTCTTAGAAAGCAGAGAAAAGAAGTAAAGAAAAAGACAATTGCTAAACAAGAACACGATGCGAAGGTTTTTAAGGATATAAACTCAGCATTGAAGAATGATGTTTGGGCGAATTGCTTTTTATGATTTAACTATTTTAAATTAATTTATCATTATTTAATAAATGGAAGGTCCGAAAGTGATTCCTGTAAAAGACCCTGAAAAGCAAGCAAGCAATCATTCTCCTATTCACCCTAATCTCCCTCAGATTGATGGATTCGGTGGTGGAGCATTAGTTTTATTAATCAGTCCTGTGCGAACTGGAAAATCAACTCTAATCAGCAATATGCTACTCAATGATCAGTTTTATGACGCACAAGACCGATTTGATTCAACAACTATAATCAGCAATACAATTGCGAATGATATTACTTCTAGATTTCTTCGTAAAGCATTTGATACACACGATCAATATAATGATTCAATTATTGACGGAATTGTAAATCAGCAGAAGAGTTATGATAAAGAAGATCAACCAGAAATCGCTGTTGTTTTAGACGATTGCCTTGGGTCTATTCGCCGAGAAGCGAGAATCAATCATTTAGCAAGCAGATTTCGCCATTTTAACATTAAATTATTAGTTATATCGTCACAGAATTTCCGTATGTGTAGTCCGATTATTCGTCAGAATGCTACGAATGTGATTGTTGGTAGTCCATTCCCTAATCAGAAGGAATTGGGTAAAATGGCAGAAGAATATGGAGATGTATTCGGTGGTGCCGAAAACTGGTTAAAAATATATAAACTTGCTACACCTGATAGGTATGATTTTCTTCATATGGATTTTCAATCTAATCCACCGAAGGCATATCACAATATGGAAAAACTAATCGCAGAAGGAAATAATATTTTAGTTTCTTCTTCACCAGAAAAAAAATCTATGGATTAGAATAAATATGGACAGAGCAACTATGATCGCGAATCAATTGGGTCAGCATGCCGCCGATATGAATGAGATGCGACTACAGAATTTTGAGACTAAAACGCTTCTATACAGACAAGAAACGAAGCAAGACGAAAGTAAGCGAAGTGTAGATGACGAAGAGGACGCAACTAAGGATTTAGCGAAAGTCCCTATTGTGGCGAAAACAATTAAGAATGTTGGTATGGCAACTGCTGTGGTTCCCGCGACATTAATGCGCGGTGGGACACTGCGAGAAGGAATCACTGGTGCGAAGAATTTCTTAGACGAAGCGGGAGACACAGAAAAACTATTTGGAAAGGGTGGTATGGCTGTATCCGAAATGGGTGGAGTAGAAGGGATTGTAGCAAGTGCGTTAGTCAAGGGTGGGGGTGAAACATTTGCTAAATTCGGTGCGAAGGCAGTTGGAGATGTTGGTGCTGGAATTGATTTAGTCGGAGATGTTGATAATTTCATTCAGACTGGGAATTTATTTAATTCTAAGAATGCGGATGGAAGTATTAAGAAAGCAACCCTCGGACAGGATGTTGGTAATGTTGGCACGATTTTAGCAGGTGGGTTAGACGTTCTCGCTGCTTTCACTGGTGGAGCATTGGCACCAGTTGCCGCTGCTGCGAATATTGCTGTTGCTGCCGAATCAACTGCCGCCGATATGACTGCCAATGCTAAACAAGCGAAGGTAGATTCCAAGGATGCCCCTGGACCGAATGCTCCAGTTAATATTGCTCCCGCAGCATTTTCTTCTCTGGGTATGTTGGCGAATCAATCACACAATCCACTTGATAGAATCGGGTAAATCCAAGTAATTCGCGATTTTTATTTTTACCATATTTTTTTATTTTATTACTCATAACATAAATGAGTAAATCAATCAAGGTCGCTCCAAGCACCCTCTTGCGGTATGCGAAAACTAAAATGACTATGAAGAATACCGAGAGTGTTAAGAATGCTAAAAAGTTTAGCGATTTAACACCTACGAAACAGAAACTAGTTATGGACTCATATAAGAAACAATTGAAGAAGGAGAAGAAGGAGAAGAAGGAGAAGGATGTATATAAACCTTTTGATATAGGTAAATATAAACCTGATGATGTCCCCGAGAAATATTATACAATAGCGGGCAATTATACGACTAACGATATTAATCGTTATAGCGTTGTTAATTATATGTTTAGGGTGGATGAAAGAGGTGGAGAGGAAGGGCATTTTTCTCATCCTTCATTTGATAAAGAATTCGGTGATCACCAAGAAATTATCAATTGGGGAGTAAAAAATGGAATTATTAAATACAGACCTAGTGACGAATTATTAGCAGAGAAAGAACAATTGGAGGAACGATTGAAAATCCCTATTGGATCTGAGTGGGAACTAGGTATAAAAATGAGTGAATCTATAAAGGAAGGTGCCAGAGAAAGTCTAAAACGGGTAAATAGAGATATTGAATACCTTAGAAAAGAATTCAATAAGAACGCTGGGGTGATGAATAAGTCCGAATTACAATCAGTGCTCAACACGATTAAAAGTGTCGTCTCGCTTAGGATCGCAGAAGCGAATAAACGGATAAGGGAAGCAGAAAAGAAAAGGGCGGATACAATATCAGCGAAGGGATTAATTGGTGGAATCGGTGTCGTGAAGCAACCCGAAAAGGTTGATACAAGCAAGGGGGGAGCAGGTATGGGGGAATCAATTTCAATCACAGAAGGAAAGAAATTCAGAGAGCAGTTTAAGGGTGGTGCGAAAATAACTTGGTTGGAACACGTTAAGAAATTCAGAGAGGCTAATCCCGAAATGAGTTATAAGGACGCATTAAAAGAAGCGAAGAAAACATATACTCCAATGCGAAATAGGGAAAGGGTCCAGCAGAAACTGGACACTGCTGAAAGGAAAAAATCATTTGTTAAAAAGGAAAGAAAATTAACTAAGAAACAAGTAGCATTAAGATTCTCTGGTTGGGATAAAGAAACTAAAATTACTACTGAATTATTGGATAAAGGTGGAGAATACGACGAAGAATATGAAAAGGTATGGGATACATACATTAAGGGAAAGAGATTCAAGGACAATAGGGAATTATTGTTGGAGTTTAGAAATCATTGGAGCGGTAAAATGTTTAAGGGTTGGAGTATGTTATAAACATTTTTAAAATTTTACTCTAAATTATTTTTTATATGTATTATCATAATATTATGTCTTCATTTTGGACCGCCGATGATAAAGTGCCGATCGCACAGACGAAAGTTTCTATTCCCGCCGAACACGGCCTACAATATTCGCCAGGGCAGAAGTGTGAATTTCATATCCCCGCTGGAGTTAATTTCTTTCAACCGAAGGAGTCTTATCTCAATCTCTCAGTGAAACTTAATTCTTCGGGTCTCACACCAACTCGCCTACAACTGGATTCAGAAAGCGGATTACAGATTTTGATCCGTGAATGTAGGATCTATTCTGCGGGAGCGGGGCGAATTTTGCTTGAGGAATATACCAATTACAATGTATTAACTGCTCTGAAATACGACTATGAGACCAATGACACCCTAAGGGCGAAACGCTCTCTCACTGAGGGGACAACCAATTGGACTGAAAAGACTCGCTCTACGACTGCTATGCCGAAGAGTGCGCAGAATAACCTAAATGAAAATCCATATTTTCAACCACTCCCGAAGCAGACTGCTGCTTATACCACTGCGTTTAGTCAGGATGACGATTTCCTTGAAGTCAAGGGTCTTATTCCCCTTCACACAGGTATATTTCAGAATTCCAAGGTATTCCCGATAGGTATGACAGATGGATTAATCGTTGAACTGATATTTGAGGACGCTCGCCGAGTATTCCGCACCCTTGACCAGACGAATGGATACAGACATTTATCCGCTAATCCATTTTTCCATTCAACCAATGGGTCTAATTCTGCCCCCGATTCTCCTGCGGCCGACAATGGTTCTGCGTTTCAGGAATTCTATATCCGCAGAGATAATTGCCAAGGGTGGGATGGGGATATTTCGTCATTTCCATTTGTTGTAGGTGAAGAGATTGGTTTCAGGAATGCCACGACTGGATCTGAATTAGCGGACTCTGGGTTTGTTGCTGGCAATAAACATATCACTGGAATTGAATATGTTGCTGGGACGACTAATGCGATAAAGGTCACACTCAATGGATCATTCCGTCCTGACACAGACGCATTAACACAGGCACACGTTTTATTTTCCAAGAGCATTGAAAACTCTACTACATATTCTCCAACCTACACAATCACTAATGCTGAATTTGTTATTCAGAAGGTTGAAATGCCCCCTGGTTATACTTCTAAATTAGCACAGATGATGAAGGGGGGTGGTGCTATGAATTATGATTTCGTTTCTGCTACGAATTATAAAATCTCCCAGCAAGCAACCGAGCGAGTTGCTAATCTCCGATTGCCATTAACTCAGTCAAGGGCGAAATCAATTCTATGTATTCCAACCGATGCTTCTGCTTCGGCGACGAAAGACCTTCTACTTGCGAAAACAACATATGTCAGTGATTATGATTTAGATGCTGATGTTTCAACTCGGACGTGGAATGCTAATCACACCCAGCGAACTGGTGTGACAGGGTGCGCAGATTTCTTAACATCGTATCAATTATTTTACGAGGGAAAATTGAACCCGAATAGAAAAGTTTTTACCAGTAAAATCTCCAATAAGACTTCGGTGGATGCTCAACCTCTGATTGAGTTAGAGAAAGCATTAGTGATGGGTGGAATTCGTCCATTCTCTATGTTGAAGTTTCGCGAAAACTTCTGTATTGGTCGTGCCCTTTCGCTACAGAATGGAGTTTATGATGCGAGAGGAAAGGATTTCGCATTACAATTAGAATATCAGGAGACGAATGCTCCGTCTATTGATAAGTTATGGCATTGCTGGTGCGTCCATTTACGCCGAATAGTAATCTCTGGATCTTCTATTTCTCTCCAAGTCTAAATTGAGAACCAATAAATTTGATAGTTTTTAAAATATTTTCCATATTATACTATAATATGGCGAATTTCGTTGATAGTCCGCATTTTGCGAATCACGATGACTATTACACACCTAAATCTGCTTGGGCTAATTTAGCACCGATTTTAGCGGATAGAGGAGAATTAAAAGTATGGGAAGCGTGTATGCTTGGAGCAGAAAAGAGCAAGTCTCCACAATATATCAAGGAAGCAATCCCGAATGTAGTTGAAGTCCATTATAGCACTGAATGCGATTGTTTAATATGGGAAAAGGGACCGACCTCACCCCTGAAGGGGGTCGCTCAGGACTTCGCCCTGACTGATTTAATCATTACGAATATTCCATTTAGTCTAGAATTGAAGAAAAGTATTCTGAGACGATTCATTGAGATTGATAAACCATTCATAACTCTAATGAATAGTTGTAATCTCTATACAACTTATATGAGAGATATATTCGGTGAGAATATCAAGCATTTACAAGTTATTCATCCGAAAGGAAGAATCAATTATGATAAATTAGAAAATGGGGACTTAAAGAAAACCAAGAATTGTAGTTTCTATTCGGTGTATGTATGTTATAAGTTAAATCTACCACCAGATAAATTATGGTTATGACCTCACCCCTGAAGGGGGTCGCTGGTTGAGACCCACCTGCCAACTAAATTGAGAACCAATAAATTTGATAGTTTATAAGGTTATTTTTTATTAAATTAAAATGACTGAGAGACTTGGAAAACTCCTGTGTAAAGACATTCTCAATGAAAATAAAATGCTGAAAGAACGGATCACTAAATTAGAATATTCAATTGTAGTTTATGCGGAGCAGAAGAAACAATTAAGGCAAGAAATTGAAGCAATTAATCGGCGCCAGCCTGCCATAGTAAAGAAGAAGGAAGAAAAAACCTATGAAGAACTATTTGAAGAATATATAAACAGCGACTATGTAGAGAATTATCATAAAAGTCGCAATATGAAAGCGAGTTTCGGGCATTATAAAAGTCAATTACGAAAAAATAAAAATGTTAATGCGAATAAGAAAAGGTTTAATATTTGGTATGAAACAATCTATAAATCTGACATTAAGAAACAATTTTATATAGAAGTAGAGAAACTAAGAGAAATGATTCGCGTTTAAATTAAAGAAATATAACATTAGTATAAGTATATGCCATTCAATATCCATAATTCACATTCTCGCAAGGAATTATTTGATATTATTTCTGTGTTTGAATTACCAATCCCGAATCGGAATGAATTTAATAAAGCACAGATTCAATGTAAAATAATTGAATGCTTGAACTATTTTGATAATATTAATCCAGATATGGATTACTTTTTTATCTCAACGAAGGACGAATTGGTTAATTATTTATCGGAACCGAATCCCCATAAAACATTAACTATTAAAGAAAAGGACGATGTTATGGGTAGAAGTAAGAAAATCATAGGCTACTGCCGAAACAATTATTTCTTAATGCCTTCAAGTTATATGTCATTTGACGAAGTATATAATGACGCTGTCCATATCTCCAAGCACGGAGCAATCCCGAGTGTGCGAAAAGCAATAGAGTCTCTTAATAAGGACCCTAAGTTGGCATATCCGATTGAATTGAAAATCCCTAAAAGGGTTGAGAATCAGATTAAGAAGAAGAAAAAAATAAAGGAGTCAGCGATTCCATTATATGTCAAGCGGGGAAAATTCGTCTTGGAGTTTAACTAAAACCATTTAGGAAATCCTCCGAACATTTTCTCAATTGGATCATTGCTGAATATTTTCTTTAATGAAGCAATGTGCGGTAATTCTGCTATTTGTCCTGGCATTTCTGCTTTTAAAAATTGCTCTTTATCAATTGTGTTGCCTTCATCTCCTTGGTTGTGAGCAACGCACACCATTAATTTACATATATCTAAATTAACCATTTGTTTTTCGTTAAATTCTATCATTTTCGCTCCTTCACCTTGATTCGCGTGTGGCCCCCTCCAAGAGAAACCACCCATTTGTTTCCAATGTTTTTTAGTAAATACACAGCACGCTTCGTGTCCTTGTCGTTTATATCCGCACCGAATTCCAGTTAATTTATAATCGTGGTCTGGATATATAAAAAGCATTGAAGCAGAAGAAGTAATTCCAACCTTGAATTGGCGGAGTGCTGAAACAGAGTATCGTAAATAACTTGGCAAGTAAATATCGTCACTATCCATCATAGCAATAATTTTATGCTGTGAAGTCTTAACAAGTTTATTTCGCTTCTCTCCTATACTTCTTCTTATGCCTTTTTCATATTTATAGGTAATCGTTGCTGGTGCTAATTGTTTCTTAAAATATTCTAATTCACCTCCAGTCATTAAATCCTCGGGTCCGTCTTGAAGAATATTTATTTCAATTTTCCCCTTAGGGTAATCCATATAAAAAAGGTTATTCATTATCAATGGAAGGAATTTCTTTCGCTTGTAGCAGGGAATACATATTGAGACTTCAGGGCATTCTTGATCGTCAAGGTATTTACTCACTTCGGACACAGGTAGGTCAGGAATATCAGGAGAGTCGCTCATTAACTTTTATTTTATAAAATCTATACAATTAAAATTTTAAAATACTTTTTTTCAATTGATACAATATTTTACGAAGTTTGTATAATTATCCAACTTCATATATATTTAAAAATAAAATCATATAAGTATATATATAAATAATGACTGAAAATGAAATTCGTGAAATGTATTCTAAGCGACTTGAACGAGCAGAGATTAAGAAAATGCCAAGCGAAACAACTATAAGCAAGCACGCTTCTAATATACTGAATTTATCCAAGCAATTCTATTCCATAGCCGAGGACGAACTGGATGACGATTGGTTATTGAATTCTGATATTGATACTCTATTTGAAAAGATCAAGAAAATGCCAGGGAAGAATGGAAATCCAATTGGACTATCGGCACAGCAGTCATATTTATTTTCAACCCTAGTTGGTATTAGAACTCTTGACTTTGATAATTTCCATAAGAATAATCTGTTTATTTCAATCAATAAGTTATTGAAGGAGGAGAAGGGATTAACACAGCAACTCTACGAACATAAGCGAAGTAAATCGGACGAACTCCCTGATTACGATAAAATCCAAGAATTGGTGAATATTCATTTAGCGGATAATAAGACATATGCTAATAAGCGACTCAATCTGATTCTCCGAATATATATGGAGTATCCATTCCGATTAGAGGTTGCTGATTTAATTTATATCAAGGGAAAGAAGGAGTATAAGAACCTAGATAAAAAGGGCAATTATTTAGTCAAGGACAGCAGTGGATATTTCTTTTCGTTTAATGATTACAAGACGGCGGATACATACAAGGAGAGAATTATTAGGATTGAAAATGTGCTACTTCGTGCGAGGCTGAATTCATTTATCAAGGAGAATGAAATCAGTAGCGGTGAGCGTCTATGGTCCGATTTATCTCGCAACACAATGACGAAACAGATTACTAAGTTTTTTAGTGATCGTGATATTAAGAAGGTGACGCCAACAATATTAACTAAGTTGCTGATTAAGAATGCTTATGAAAAAATGCCTCAGGGACTAAAGGAAGTCCAAGCGGAATTAGCGAGGCAACGCGGACACGGAATCCAGACTCAACTTGAAATTTATCTATACGAAAACTAATTCTGCCTTAATATAAAATAAATTCGTAGGGTCCCTCTTACTCTCCCCCATAACATTTTTAAACTCTCTTAGCGTTTTATCATAAAGTCGTTTTTCTTCTTTATGAATCATTCTATAATTGATTCTATTCTGCTTGAATCTCTCAGGTGTCAATCCTGTCTGAATATTAATTGTCGGTAAATGATTAATCCAATATTCTTCTCTCTCCTTTCTGATTGATTCGTCGCACTCTTCAATGATATAGAAATTATAATCTCCATTAGCAATTATTTTCTTACTACTACACCTATCCCTCATTGCTTCGTGTTTCTGAATTCTTCGTTGAAATATCTGGTCGGTTGCTCCGACATAAATATCCCCATTCGTATTATCCACTAATTTATATATTAGGGTCATAATAATATATATTATGCCCCACTTTTTAAATGGTTTTACCACCACCAACTCTTTTCAACCACCACAGGTTTTTCCCTTTCTTCTTCAACCAACCTTTTATTGCGTTCTTCAATCAAAGGTTCTAATTCTTTCTTTATTTCAAGTAATTGGGTTTTCAGCACGTTAATTTCGTCCATAGCCTTATCAATGGGTTTCTTCGTGGTGAAAGGATTCGCTTCAGGGTCCATTTATTGTATTATAGATTTTTTCTATTCTTGATAATAATTAAATTATTGTCATAATCATTCGTTGGTAGTGGATTCAATTTCAGTTCAATATCATAATGCGGAAATCTAGTATTCCATTCTTCAATCTGTTCTCTCCACTGATCTAAATAGTCTGTTCCAACGTCTTCAATGATATAATAATATTTAAATTTATCGTATGAGTTTTCAAATAGAGTTTTATTCGCTTCAAATTCGTGTAATCCGTCATCTAATACAATATCATATTCTTTCACTTCAATCCCTGCCCAAAACTTATCAATGCTTTCTTTATCAGTCATATCAATATGGTATGTGCTAAATCTCTCACCACTTTTCAATATCCTCGCATCAATATCACCCCCATATATCTCAGCAGATTCAAAGTATTCTTTCCAACCATAAATACTTGCTAATGGTTTTCCGTGAATCCCCATACTAGATTTAATATTAGGATTATTAGTTCCAAGTCCTATTTCGCAGAATGTTTTAATCGTATCTCTCATAGGTTCAAATAACTCTTCATATGTTTTAGTATAATCGTGCCTTCCTTTTCCTTTATCGGATCCATAATGATTCATAATATCGGTTAATGTTCTTTTTCTTTCTTCGGGTATATTTCCATTCACATAAATAAATCTAGTTGAATTCAAGTATTTAGATATATCTAAATGTGTGCTTAGATTGATTCCGAAATGACCTTGAATATTCTTAATGCCTTGAATCATTTCTTTTAGTTTCTTGGTGTTAATATCGTCAGGGATAGTTATGTTGAGAATATCCTTCGGTTCTGTGTGGTGAGTAGGGATATTCATATTGTTTATACTCGCATAGTTATTTCTTGTGGATCCCCATTCGTGTGTCATATACACTTTTCCGTGTCCTTTATATTTCATCCCCGAATGGTGGTCAGGGAGAAATGTATAGGATGGTAAAACATTAACTACATTTTTATCGGGTAATGAATTATAGATATTCGTAAGTAATTGCGGTCCAACACTAATCCAAGCGGGACTTGTGATTCTGTTATTCATTATCCATTGAATTGCTAGTTTCGGGATAATATGTTCTTTCGTAAATCCCATAATGGTTGTCGCGCACAATCCATTTCGGACAATTTCGTTCTCCCAGCAGAAGAATGGGCCTCCATTGATTATAAAGTCGTCTATTGGTTGAATTGAAATCATATCCGCATCAACAAATACACCCCCATACTTTTCAAGAATAATCCATCTATACATATCTGCTTTTCCGTTAAGTTCTTCCATAAGTTTAATTTTCTGTTTATATTTCTTGGGTATTGTCAATTCTTCTAGTTTTTCTTCATTCCATAATATATAATCATAATCGGGATTATCCTGTTTAATTGTGTTCATAGCATTGATTGGAATTGATTTCGGTCCGATCCATAGTTGGTGAATTATTTTAGGCACACTCATAATATTTATATCTAACATTATATTTATATATGGAAACAAATTTAGTTTTATATCGTGAAAAGAAAAAACAAAGGGATATAGTTTATCTGTTAGGTGGATATTATCAAAGTAAGAGAATCGTCCCATTTAAGACAAATTAAGACAATCAGAAATAAAGTGCCATAAAAAATAATATGCTATATAGAATAATTGGATTGATACAATATTTTACGAATTTCGGATAATTATCCAACTATTCATTCTGTGCCTCCCATTCTGCTTCTGTCAATGTATATTCACCTTCGTCATCCATCCACCAGCAATCTACTTCCCACTTGCGTTCGTGATCGCATTTTAGTTTCCAAGCGCAATCGTCAATCCCGTCGTTATATAACTCATTGAAAATATCAATTGCGTCCTGAATAATGGTTGCTTCGTCAATCAACCATTGTGCTTCGTCTTCCATATTATAATCTGGATTGTATTTCACCTGCTCTTCTCGCCAAGTGCTAAACTTCGCCTCCAAGCAAGTCTTCTGTGTATCGCGGTCGTGCTTAGCGACTTGTGCCTTCAACTTATCAACCTCAGCCTTCAACTTTTCAACTTCGGTCGGTTCGCGGGGTGAATCGCTGAAGTCATATACCTTAATGAGTTCCATTGATTTAATCGTGGCACCCAGCACACAATCCGAGAAGAATTCCTTGTGTGCCTCCAGTTCCTCTGGTGTCGGATTATCAATATCGTCAATCTCATTCTTGTCCCGAATCATTGTGGTCTTGGTTTCAATTGGTTCTCCTGTGATCGGGTGAGCATAGTAATATACAACTGAAAACATATTGAAATCGTCTTCCAACCAACTCCAATTGATAGTAATATCCTTGCCCTTAATCTCGTGAGACAATGCTTCGGCGAATTCATTCCACCCGTCGCCGTGTCCCGTAATATAATCCTTATAATATGTCATTTCGCGCTCAGTGTCGGACTGAATTCGCTTCAACTTATCAACCTCATCCTTGTGTTCTGCGTCCTTCTTGATACTCAACTGATATTTCGCCTCTCGGAGTCCAAGAATAATCTTGTCCTTCATAGCGAGATCCGCCCCCAACTGAGCAATATCTCGCTCAGCCTCGTCGGTGATTTCTGCTTTCTGTTGCTCCATATCGTCGTGCCATTCTTCCAATGACATTCCATTGGTGTATAGTTTAATGTCCGCCTTCAACTTAGCATTCTCAACCCTGAGCGATTGGTTGATTTCCTGCTGTTTCGTCAGGCGGTCCAGAAGTCGTGCGTTCTCTGCGTCCATTTCTGCGGTTGGTTGCGTTCTGTTGCTTGAGTTCTGCTTAATTTTCTGGTTGCGTTCTATCCCCTCTATTTCTTGTCTAATGCTGGAAACCTTCTACAAACAATCAAATTTTTTAGTTCGCAAATTGTCTGGCAGGTGTGCTGGGTCTGGGACATAAAAAATTATATAATGTTCTAATCGTCTAATCTAATCTAATCACCTGACACGTTCTCGTGCTGGAATATCCTGTGCCCAGCGAAATATCAGGTTATCGCCACCGATATGCTGGCGATTGGCATCGGTGTTGGATATCCAGCACTTGTGCCGTGGATCCCAAACCTGCTCGGCAGAATTCCAGTTAATTGAAAGTGGTTGCGTTTCGGTTGTCAGGTGTGGGGCGATAACCTGTGGCGCGATATCCACCTCAAGATCTTCTGCTTGGTCCGCCAACCAATTCTCGTAGTCGTCCTCTGTGTCAAAGTCGTCTCGCCCTAGCAGATCTGGTTCATATCGCGCCCGCATCAGGCGCCACGCCCCCGCGCCATCCAGCAGACCTGCCTGGGCGAATGCGTCGGTCATTGGTTCGCGACATTGTGGGCAGGTCTGTGCGGTTGCGTAGCACCTGCCAAGGCAATCGCGACATAAATCGTGCCCGTTCTCGCAGATTTTCAGCAGGTCGGTCTGTTCGTAGCAGACTGGGCAGGTCATTTCGTGGGTTGCGTTTAGTTGGTTTCGTGGGTTGCGTTTAGTTCTGTGGTTGTTTTCTAATGTGGGTAATCTCTAACAAACAATCAAATTTTTTAGTTCGCGAATAGTCTGGCAGGACATTTCAT